>Ga0207657_10001116_pt1 | contig 28490 bp, 35 predicted proteins | sample KBSC33metaG_FD_184316 | JGI IMG/M metagenome (GOLD analysis project Ga0207657, IMG submission 184316) | Corn rhizosphere microbial communities from Kellogg Biological Station, Michigan, USA - KBS C3-3 metaG (SPAdes) (version 2) | ecosystem: Host-associated > Plants > Roots > Rhizosphere > Soil ...
CTGGTGGCTGATCGTCGCCGGCGTGATCGCGACGATGATCTCCGCCTACTACTACCTCGGGATCGTGCGGGCGATGTACTTCCGCGACGCGGCCGAGCTGCAGCTCGCGCCCGCAGGCGGCTCACCCCCGTTCGACCCGATGCTGATCGCGGGCATCTCGATCGCGCTCGCCGTCACCGTCGGCTCGTTCTTCGCCGTGCAGCCGCTGATCGAGGTGGCGCGCAGCGCCGCGTCGGCTCTGCCCCTTTAGGGCTTCGCAGCCCGCACGAGCGCAGCGCGCCGTACGAGCGGCGCGGCGGCCACGCAGGCCTTCACCGCGAACACCGCCAGGGCCGCGGCGAGGGCGGACGCGCCGAGGGTCGGGAGCGTCCCGGCCGCGGTGGCGGGCGAGCGGGCGGCGCAGGAGAGGACGAGCAGCGCGAGCGCGAGCGCCCAGAGCAGGGCCTGCACACCGGCGACCGCGTCGTCGCGCCGGTCGAGGAACGTGCCGAACGTCTCGAGGGCCGACACGGCGGCGAAGGGAATCGCCCCGAGTAGCGCGTCGAAGGCGAGCCCGTGGGAGCCGCGTCCGTCCGCGTAGAACGCGGCGATCGCGAGCAGCCCCGGAAGCACGCGACGCATCGCCCAGTAGCTTCGTCGCAGGACCGGACGGTCCTTCTATTGTCCCGGGCATGGCGACACTCACATGGCTGGGACACGCGTCGTTCCGTCTCGACACGGACGACGGCAAGCGCATCTACATCGACCCGTTCCTCCAGGGGAACCCCAAGACGCCCGAATCGGAGAAGGCCCCCGAGCGGTGCGACATCATCGCGATCACGCACGGGCACGGCGACCATCTCGCGGATGCGGCCGACATCTCGAAGAAGTTCCCCGACGCAGCGATCGTCGCGATGGTGGAGCTGAAGGCGTGGCTCGGCTCGCAAGGTGCGAACGTGGGCGATCTGCCGGGCATCAACAAGGGCGGCACCCAGGAGATCGACGGCGTCAAGTTCACGCTCACCGACGCACGCCATTCGTCGGGCACGCCCGACGGAGGCTACGGCGGCGAAGCGGCCGGCCTCGTGATCCGGACGAACGGCAAGTCGGTGTACTTCGCCGGGGACACCGGCGTGTTCGGCGACATGGCGCTGATCGCGCGGCTCTACAAGCCGGACGTCGCGGCGCTGCCGATCGGCGACTGGTTCACCATGGGCCCGGAGGAGGCCGCGCTGGCGCTGGAGCTCCTCGGGAGCCCGCGCTGCATTCCGTGCCACTACGGCACGTTCCCCGTCCTCAGCGGCACACCGGAGGACCTGGCGAAGCTGACGAACGCACAGGTCGAGGCGATCCAGCCCGGGGAGAGCATCGAGCTGTGAGGGAGCGCTGGTTCGGGGCGACGGGCCGCCGCGTGCCGGAGATCGCGCTCGCCGGCGACCTCGACGTCGAAGGCGCGCTCGTGCTCGACCACGTCGATGACGTGGAGATGCGCAAGGCGCATGCAGAGGGCCGCCCCGTCGTCGTGCGCGCCGGCACCGCCGACGAGGTGCGAACCGCGCTGGCGCGGCCGGAGGTCGCCTCGGCGCTCGTCGACGACCCGGCGCTGCTCGACCTCGACCTGACGGAGCTCACCTATGGCTAGACCGGTCGTGGCGACGTTCTCGATCGCCGCCTGCGACCTGGAAGCAGCGCAGTGGGGCGTGGCGACACAGTCGAAGTTCCTCGCGGTGGGCTCGGTCGTACCGTGGGCGGAGCCGCACGTCGGGGCGATCGCGACGCAGGCGTACGCGAACCCACGCTATGGGCCTGCCGGGCTCGCGCTCCTGCGCGAAGGCCTCTCCGCCCAGGAGGCAGTCGACCGGCTGACGGCCGACGACGCCGACAGCGCTCACCGGCAGCTCGGGATCGTCGACTGCGAGGGCCGCTCGGCGACGTTCACCGGTGCCGAGTGCATGGACTGGGCCGGCGGGATCGCCGGGCCGTGCTTCGCCGCACAAGGGAACATCCTGGTCGGACCGGAGACCGTGTCAGCGCTCGCCGCGACGTTCGAGGCGGCGGCAGGACAACCGCTCGCGGGGCGGCTCCTCCAGTGCCTCGCCGCAGCGCAGGCGGCAGGAGGCGATCGCCGCGGGCAGCAGTCCGCGGCGTTGCTCGTGGTCGAGCGCGACGGCGGCTACGCGAACCTCAGCGACACGCTCGTCGACCTTCGCGTCGACGACCACGTGGATCCCATCACCGAGCTCGGTCGGCTGTACGAGGCGCACACGCTCCTGTTCGGCAAGACGCCGCGCCGGGACTGGCTCGAGCTGGACGGCGACCTGCGCGTCGAGGTCGAGGAGCGGCTGCGCGGGCTCGGCTACGACGGCGAGCTCCGGGACGCGTTCACGTCGTGGGCGGGGGCGGCGAACCTCGAGGAACGCGTCGACGGCGCCGACCGGATCGACCCGGTCGTGCTCGCGGAGCTGCGAGCGCAGTGAACGACGGATACCAGGTCCTGTCGCTCGACGATCTGGACCGGTTGACGTCGACGGACGGGACGCTGACGCTGCTGCCCCTACGCCGGACGGTCGGGTTCCGGCCGTTCGGGGTCAACGCCTGGCTCGGCGCGCGCGCGGGCGACCACGTGATCGAGCGGCATCACGAACGGGACGGCGACGAGGAGCTCTACGTCGTCGTGCGCGGCCGGGCGACGTTCACGCTCGGCGACGAGACGTTCGACGCGCCCGAGGGAACGCTCGTGCACGCGACGCCCGGCACGCTGCGCGAGGCGATCGCGGCCGACGACGACACCGTCGTCCTCGCCGTCGGCGCAAAGCCGGGCAAGCCGTGGCAGCCGGCGGCGTGGGAGGACTTCTTCGTCGCGTTCGCGCACCGCGCGGCCGGCAGGACCGACGAGGCGCGCGCATTGGTCGCGGACACGCTCGCGCGTCATCCGGGGACGTGGCAGGGCCCGTACAACGCCGCCTGCTTCGAGGCGCTCGAGGGAGACGACGACGCGGCGTTCGCCCAGCTTCGCGTGGCGTACGAACGCGCGCCTGCGCTGATCGCCGAATACGCACCTGCTGACGGCGACCTCGTTCGCCTGCAATCGGATCCTCGGTGGCGGGAGTTGTTCGGATGACACATCTGCACATCGACGAGCTCGATCGCATCCAGCTGGACGACGGCTTCGAGTGGCGGCCCATACGTCGCCGGTTCGACATCCGCGCGTTCGGTGTCAACGCCTACGCGCCGGGCGCATCGGGGCGGGTGGTCGAGGAGCACTCCGAGTCGGAGCTCGGCCACCAGGAGATCTACCTCGTCCTCCGCGGGCGCGCGCGCTTCACCGTCGACGGGAACGACCATGAGCTCGGCCCGGGCGAGCTCGTCTTCGTCCGTCATCCGCTGCTCCGCCGCGGAGCGGTCGCACTGTCGGACGACACGGTCGTGCTCGCGCTCGGCGGCAAGCCGGGCGCAGCGCACGAGCCGTCCGCCTGGGAGGCGATGTTCGCCGCGGTCCCGGCCGCGCGCGCAGGACGGTGGGACGAGGCGATCCGGATTCACGAGGAAGCACTCGCCGAGCAGCCCGGCAGCGCGCCGCTCCTCTACAACCTGGCCTGCATGGAGTCGCGCGGCCGCCGGCCGCTCGACGCGATCCTGCATCTGCAGCAGGCGGTGGCACGCGACGCGAAGTGGGCTGAGTACGCGGCGAGGGACACCGACTTCGAGCCGATCCGCGCCGAGCCGGGCTTCCCCGCGTAGGCGCTACGCGCGGTCGATCCCGAGGACGCCCGTCGTCCGGTCCTGCCAGTGGTCGGCGAGCGGCACGGTCGCGGCGGCCAGCACGAGCCCGGCGCCGACTGCGGCGCCGATCGCAGCCAGCCGCAGGCCGTGTCCCGGCGCTCGGTCGAGCGCGAGGCGCGGCAGCTTCCACACGTGCCAGAGCACGTGCACGCTCATCGCCGCGACCCAGACGATGAAGCTCGCCTTGTGGACGCCGAGCAGCACACCGCTGCGGCCGGTTGCGACCACGGCGACACCTGAGGCGAACAGCGAAACCGTCGACACGACCACGACGGGCGCGACGACGAAGCGCAGGAACGGGTGCGGCGGGCCGCGCCGGACGTACGACTCGCTGCCGCGGTAGTACGCCGTGAGCCGCCAGCCGGTGCTCCCGAGCTTCAGTGCGACCGGCGGGATGAGCAGGAAGCCGAGGAACACGTGCGGGACGAGCAGCCGACTCACCGCGACGAGCGTCGCGCCCTCGAGCGCCAGCAGCACGAGGAGCACGAGCGCGTTGCCCGCCGTCAGCCGCTCGTTGCCGTCGACGCCACCCAGCACGCCCACATCCAACCGCCGCGACCTGAGACGCACCTAAGACCGCCCGTCGCCCGGCAGCCGCACGCCGTCCGCCAGCGCGCGGAGCGCCGGCACGGGATCGGACTCCGGTCGCGCGACGAGCAGCACCGCACCGTGCCCGTCGTGGGGGACGAGTGCGTCGACGAGCAGCTGCAGGCCGATCGCGAGCGCGAACGCCTTGTGCGCCTGCTCGCCGCCGAAGGGAACGAGCTCTTCAGGCCGTGCGGCGCCTGCGAGCACGTCGCCGTAGGTGACCGCGCCCATCGAGACGTCCGCGACGACCGGCGGGCCGTCGGAGGACGGGATCGCGATCGCGAGCGGGTTCGTTCCGGCGAGCGGCGGGCCGCCGGCCGGCGACGGGAGCCGCCGGGGCGATGTCGCCGTCAGCACGGCGGCGAGGCCGTTGTCCGCGAGCCTGCCGACCCAGTAGCCGAGCGCTCCGGTCGGGAACGTGCGCGTGCAGACGACCAGGCGCGCGTGCGGCGGGGGATCGGCGAGCTGCGCGTCGACCGCCGCCGCGAGGGTCAGGTAGCCGAGGCCGTCGTGGCCGTCCCACAGCTCGTAGCCCGGCTCGGCGACCACGCGCTCGGGCCGCACGCCGACGGGGAGCGTCTCCCACGACTCGAGCCACTCGATACGGGACAGCCCGTGCCCGAGCGAGCCGCGGCGCTCGGCGTCGAGGAAATGCGCAGCGAGCGTCTCGACGTCCACAGGGCGAAACCCGAGCGCGGCGAGCCGCGGACGAGCTTCTTCCGGCTGCATCAGCTGACGAGCGGCAACGTGCGCGTGAACCCGCCGACTCGGCTCTCGTCGATCGCGGCCGCGATCGCCTCGATCTCCGGCGTCACGTACGGACGGCCTTCGTCGCAGGCGCGGCGCAGCTCGGGGTCGAGCGGGACGGTGCCGAGCAGGGGCACGCCGAGCTCGGTCGCGAGCCGCTCGCCCCCGCCCGCGCCGAAGATCTCCGACGTCATGTTCTCGACGACGCCGACGACGCGCATGCCGGTCTTCTTCGCCATCGTCGCCGCGCGCGACGCGACTTCCTGCGCGAGCGGCTGCGGAGTCGTCACGACCACCGCTTCCGCGCGGGGCAGCAGCTGGCCGAGCGAGATCGAGACGTCGCCTGTCCCCGGCGGCATGTCGACGACGAGGACGTCGATCTCACCCCAGTGCACGTCCTGCAGAAACTGCTCGAGCGCACGGTGCAGCATCGGACCCCGCCACATCACCGGCTGGTTGTCGTCGAGGAAGAAGCCGATGGACATCAGTCGCAGGTCGTGCGCGACCGGCGGCACGATCATCTTGTCGACGACGACGGGCTTCTGCGAGATGCCGAGCATGTGCGGGATCGAATGGCCGTAGATGTCGGCGTCGAGCACGCCGACCTCCTTGCCGGTCGCGGCGAGCGCTGCCGCGATGTTCACGGTCAGCGACGACTTGCCCACGCCGCCCTTGCCCGACGCGATCGCGATCACGCGCGTCGACGGCGAGAGCTGGATCCCGCGCGTCTCCACGCCGCCGCGAAGGCGTGTGGTGAGCGCAGCGCGCTCGTCAGGGCTCATCACGTCGAACTGGAGGTCGACCGTGTCGACACCCGGAAGCGACGCGACGTGCTCGCGCACCTGGTCCTCGAAGCTCGAACGAAGCGGGCAGCCGGCGACCGTGAGGGCGATCGTCACCTCGACGTGGCCGCCGTCGAGCTCGATCCCGCGCACCATCTCGAGCTCGGTGACCGGCCGGCGCAGCTCGGGGTCGATCACGTTTGCGAGGGCAGCCAGGATCTCGTCGCGCGTCGGCATCACGGCGAGGGTACCGGGTGGAAAAGGAGCCCCGACGTGAGCTTCGGATAGAAGAAGGTCGACTTCTGCGGCATCGTCTCCCCGGCGTGCGCGAACCGCGCCACCTGCTCGAACGTGACCGGCTCGAGCAGGAACGCGGCGGCAGCATCGCCACGATCGACGGCCGCGACGGCGTCGGCTGCCGACGAGGTGTAGCTCACGCCGCTCGGCCGCAGCGACTCGACGACGCTCGGCCCGAACTCGTCGTCGGTGGCGACGCGGACGTAGCGGCCGTCGCGGTAGAGCGTGACGCCGCCGTTCGGGGAGTCGACCTCGTCGCCGGGAACATCGCCGACCGACTCGACGAGCCGGTGCGTCGGGAAGATCTCCACGCCCGGCGAACGGGCGGAGACCAGGATGCCGAACGTGTGCGTCGCGCGCGGGTTCTCCTCGCGGTACGCGACTGCCGTTTCGTAGCGGTGATGGCCGTCGGCGATCAGGAGCGGCGTGCCGAGCTCGAGCTCGTCGCCCTCGACCGGCCACACACGCGTGCGCACCCCGCTCTCCTCGACGTCCATCGCGGGCGCACCCGCGGGACGCTCGAAGACCGGGTCGGCGTCGTAGAGCAGGAAGATCGGCTCGAGCTGCGTGTGCGTCGCCCGCAGCAGCCGCAGCCGCCCCTCCTTCGGGCCGGCGTGCGTGCGCTCGTGCGGCAGCACCTCGCCTTCCGCGTAGGGCGTGACGGGAATCGACGCGCCGAGCCCTTCCCGCGTCCGCGCGACCCCGTCCGGGCCGGTGTAGTCCTGCGCCACCCACCAGTAGCCGGGCGGCTCTTCGCGGAGCACGCCGTGCGCTCGCCACGCCGTGAGCTCGCGCGCGGCGTCCACCGGCGTGTCCGGCAGCGTCAGACGGACGACGTTGTACGGGCTGCGGGCGACGTACGCGGTGCGCTCGGCGTCGGAGATCACGTCGTAGGGCGGCGCGACGAGCGCGTCGAGAGGGCCTGCGACCTGGGGGTCGTAGCGAAGCGCGGCGAACGGTCTGACCCGGGGCACTCCTGCAGACTAGTGGCGTGATCCGCACACTCGCCGCCGCAGCCGCGTGGGTCGACGACGCGGGGCTCGCGCTGCTCTTCCCCAAGGCCGACGTCGTCCTGCCGTCGCTCTGGGAACAGGTCAACGGCAGCGCCGAGGAGAACTGGGCGATCCGCGACGACAACGGGAAGTTCGTGTCGTGGAGCGAGCCGATGGGGTTCCTCTGGCCGGCGAAGGACGAGCTGCCGGAGCAAGGGCTCGTCTGTGTCGGCAAGCATCTCGCGCGCGTCGTCGCGTGCGTCGCGCCGCGGCTCCTCCCGCTGCTCGTCGCGGCGAACCGCGAGCCCGCAGACGACGACCCCGTCGTGGCGGCGATCGAGCGGCACGGGCCGCTCACCGGCCCCCAGCTCCGCGAGGCGACAGGTCGCGACAAGAAGGAGGTCGACCGGGCGATCGCGTCGCTCCACCACCGACTCGTCCTCACGAGCTCGCACCTCGTCGAGCAGGTCGGGCCGTGGGGAGCGCTCGCGCACGACCTGCTGGAGCGCAAGTGGTCGGTGCCGCGGAAGCTGCCGGCCCGCGACCAGGCACGGCGCGAGCTGGCCCTGCTCGTGCTCGAGCGGGCCGGCGAGCTGACGGCCGCCGACCTCGCGGGCGTCTTCGGCTGGCGCCGCAAGGAGGCGGCGGCGATCCTCGACGAGGTCGGCGAGGGCCGCGACGACGAGGCGGGCTTCCGCATCTGGACGCGGCGGTAGGCTCGGCCCGTGACCATCGCGGAGCTGCAGGAGGACCGCGTCGTCGAGGCCGTGTATGCGGTCCGCATGAAACGCAAGCTGCGCACGAAGTCCGGCGCCGCGTACCTCGCGCTCGAGCTCGTCGACCCGACGGGTCGCGTCGAGGCGCGCGTCTGGAACGACGTCGAACTGCTCGACGGCCGTTTCGCGGAAGGCGACGCGGTGCGCGTGCTCGCCCGCGTCGAGAAGTTCCGTGACCGGCTGCAGCTCGACGTTCGCTCGCTCGAGGCGGCGGATGTCGACCCGCAGACACTCACGCCGGCGCTTCGCCGCGACCGCGACGAGCTCGGCGGGTTCCTCGACTTCCTCGTCGCCGAGCTCACGCATCCCGGGCTTCGCGCGACCGTGGAAGCGGTGCTTCGCGACCGCGACCTCGCGACGTTCCCCGCGACGTCCGAGGATCACCACTCGTACGCGGGCGGCCTGCTCGAGCACACGGTCGGTGTCGCGACGCTCGCCCGCGAGACGGCGCAGCTCCACCCGCGGCTGCGCGGCGACCTGCTGCTCTCCGCCGCGCTCGTCCACGACGTCGGGCGCACGCTCGAGCTCGGGCCGGGCCCTGCGTTCTCGCTGACGGCTGAGGGACGCCTGCTGGGACACGTGCACCTCGGGCTCCGGTTGATCGAGGAGCGCGCCGAAGGCTTGGCCGGCGCGCAGCTCGCCGAGCTCCTCCACTGCGTCGCGGTGCACCACGACGCGCGCGGTGCGCGCACCGCCGAGGCGTCGGTGCTCTACCACGCCAATCAGCTCGACGCGGTCGCGGCGACTCGCAAGGTCGATTGACCCCCCTGTTCCTCGCGCTCGGCGCCAGCCTCGCCTGGGGCGTCGGCGATTTCTTCGGCCCGCTGATCAGCCGGACGGTCGGCGTGCTGCCCGTGCTGATGTGGGCGCAGATCGGCGGCGTCGCATCCCTCGCCGTCGCCGTCGCGATCCGCGGGCAGGGGCCGGCCGGCTGGGGCGTGCTGTACGCGATCGGGGCGTCGTTCGGCGGCATGCTCGGGCTGTACGCCTACTACCGCGGCATGAACACCGGGACGATGAGCGTGGTCGCGCCGATCGCCGGCGTGTCCGCGGTCATCCCCGTGATCTTCGGGATCGCGACCGGCGACCATCCGTCCGTACCTCAGGTGGCCGGCATCGCGGCCGCGCTCGCAGGCGTCGGGCTCGCCTCGATCGAGCACCACGAAGGCCGGCGACGCGTCGCTGCGGGCGTCGGTCTCGCGCTGTTCGCCGCGTGTGGGTTCGGCTTCTACTTCCCGTGGATGCACGCTGCGGGCAAGGTCGACTTCTGGTGGGCGTCCGCCGTCTTCCGGACGACGGCGCTGCTGCTCGTCGCGACGGCGGTCACGAGCCGGCGCATCGACGTGCGGCTGAGCCCGCGCCTGGCGGCGATCGCGGTCGGCGCCGGCATCGTCGACACGGTCGGGAACGTCTGCTTCGCCGCCTCGTCCCAGCACGGCCTGGTCAGCCTGACCGCAGTGCTCGCCTCGCTCTACCCGATCGTGACGGTGCTGCTCGCGGCGAGCCTCCTGCACGAGCGCGTCGCCCCGCTGCAGCGCACCGGGATCGCGTTGACCTTGGCGGGCGTCGTGCTGATCGGCGTCTGAGCAGCGTCCGACGCCCCTCCGAGCGGCGTCAGAGGACGCTCGGAGGAGGCTCAGAGGAAGCTCAGACGCCGCGGCTCCAGTTGCAGGGAAAGTCACACACTCGTCACAGAGCGTCCTGTGTTCCGTTCAGACGCCTCTTCAGACGTTGAAGCGGACGTTCAGGACATCGCCGTCCGCGACGACGTACGTCTTGCCCTCGAGACGCTGCTTGCCCCGGCGCGCGACCTCGGCATGCGAGCCGAGCTCGACCAGGTCGCGCCAGTCGACGACCTCGCAACGGATGAAGCCGCGCGCGATGTCCGTGTGGATCGTCCCCGCCGCGTCGAGCGCCGTCTGGCCGCGGCGCAGCGTCCACGCTCGCGTCTCCTGCTCGCCCGCGGTGAAGAACGTGATCAGGTCGAGCGCCGACGCGAGCCGCGCCGCGACGTCCTCCAGCGCCGACGACCCGCCGCCGCGGAACTCCGCCGCCTCTTCGTCAGGCAACTCGGCGAGCTCGGCCTCGAGCTGCAGGTCGATCCCGCCGGGGCCGTTCACGATCGCGATCAGCGGCTTCGCCGTCAGCGGCTCGAGCTCGCCCGGCAGCTCGCCGGCGTAGTCGGCCAGCACTCCGCCCGCGTCGACGTGCGCGAGGATCCTCTCCAGCTCGTCCACCTCGGCGCGCAACCGCGCGTCACCGGACTTCGCCTGTTTCGACACCCGCTCGAGCCGCTTCTCGACGTGGTCGCGGTCGGCAACGAGCAGCTCCAGCTTGAACGTCTCGAGGTCGTCGTCCGGTGTCGCATCCACGCCGAACCCGCGCAGCACGACGAGCAGCGCGTCGACCTGCCGCAGCGCACCGAACTGGGCTGAGCCGGGGACGTCCTGCACGCGCACCGTCGCGGGCGTCACCTTGCGCGCCTTGACGACCGTCGCGAGCCGGCCGAGGCGCTCGTCGGCGATCGGCGCCATGCCGACGTTCGTCTTCCCGTACTCGCCGCCACCCGCCTTCGTCAGCGCGGTGAAGAGCGACGTCTTCCCGCTGCCCGACGGGCCGACGATCCCGACCTCCAGAGCCACGGCGCCGTACGGTACCTACGACGCTTCGCGCGTCTCGAGCTGCTTCTGCAGCGAGACGAGCGCGCGGTGCTGGAGCGACTTGATCGCGCCCTCGGACTTGCCGAGGATCGTCGCCGCCTCGGCGTTCGAGAAGTTGAAGACGAACTTCAAGATCAGCACCTGCCGCTGCTCGGCCGACAGGTCCTCGATCAGCTCGAGCATGGACTTCTGCCCGATCGACTCGAGCGCACCGGCCTCCGCCGACGTGGACTCGTCGGGCGGCGGCTCCGGCACCTCCTCCTCCGGCTGCCAGCGCTTCGACGCGCGGAAGTGGTCCATCGCCAGGTTGTGTGCGATCCGGAACAGCCAGGCCGAGAACGGCGCGGACTGCCAGCGGAACTTCCCGATCGACTCGAGCATCTTCACGAACGTCTGCGTCGTCAGGTCCTCGGCGTCGGGGCGGTTGCCGACACTGACGTGGAGGTAGCCGTAGATCCGGTCGAAATGGATCAGGTACAGCTCCTCGAGCGCGTCGCGGTCACCCTGCTTGGCCCGGTCGACGAGCGCGCGCACGCGTGTGGTCTCGCTCTCCTTCTTCTGGGCGGTCGCCTCTGACATCGTCGCCTTTGCGGTCGTGCCCCGGGCCCGGGGTCGTGTAACCCGGGAGCCTCAGGCCGCGGCGCCGAAGCCGACGCGGCTTTCGCGCGCGAACCGCTTCACGTACACCACGCGGCGGAGCAGGATCGTGTACCGCCCGTCGTCGGCGGCGAAGCTGAAGGTCGACTCCTGGCCGCCTGCCAGAGCACGGTCGAGCTCGTCGGCGGCCTGCTGTGGGACGAGCACGGAGAGCACCTGCTGGTCGAAGGCGATCTCGATCCGGATGCGGTCGTTTTCACTCATTGCCGACGAACTCTGCCAGAACGCCGCCGGTCGCCTCCGGGTGGACGAAACCGACCTGGAGCCCGAACAGCCCGGGCCGCGGCGTCTCGTCGACGAGCTCGACGCCGTCCGCCTTCAGCCGCGCGAGCTCGGCGCCGACGTCGGCGGTCTCGAAGGCGACGTGGTGGACACCCGGACCGCGCTTCGCGAGGAACCTGCCGACGGGCGTGTCCTCGGCGAGCGGGGCGAGCAACTCGATGCGGGAGCTCCCGACACGCAGCGATGCCGCCTCGACTCCCTGATCCTCGACATGCTCGCGATGCTCGAGCGTCGCGCCGAAGAGCGCAGCCCAGCGGGCGATCGCAGCGTCGAGGTCGTCGACCGCGATCCCGACGTGATGGATGCCCCCGGTCACGAGACGACGTCGTCGACGGTCGCGATCCGCACGCCGCCACCCTGCCAGTCGACGATGCAGGCCTGTGACCGCTCGTCGTCGATGCCGCACGACGCGTCCTCGACGAACGTGACGTCGTAGCCGCGCTTGCGCAGCCCCTTGATCGCGGCGTCGTTGCAGATGTCGGTCGCGACGCCGAAGAGCACGATCTCGTCCGGCTCGAAGTGCTCGAGCAGCCGCTCCGTGTTCGGGTTCGTGAAGACGTCGAAGTGCTTCTTGTGGATCAGGAACTCGCGCCCGCGCAGCCACTGCTCTGGAACCTCCGTCGCGCCGAGCGGCACCGGGTCGGTCTGCTCGGTCGCTGCGATCTTGTCGGCGCCGCGCGTGCCGCGCAGGCAGTGCGGCGGGAAGGTGTCGGCGTAGTCGGGCGACTCCGAGATCTCGGGGTCGGTCAGCTCGTGGTCGTCCGCCGACGCGACGTGCGGGATGCCCTCGCGTCGCGCCCACTCGACGAGGCGCGCCATCGCCGGCACGCGGGCTTCCGCCTCCGGCACCGCGAGCTTGCCGTTCGCGTCGATGAAGTCGACCTGCGTGTCGACGTCCCACAGCAGCCGCTTCATGTCACGAGCTCCAGGCGCGGGTTCGGCCGCAGGCGGCGGCCGACCTTCGCCGACGGCTCACCGTCGGTGACGACGATGTCGGCCGTGAAGTCGTTCGAGCCGCGGATCAGCGAAGAGCCGATGCCGTAGGCGTCCACCGGGACACCCCGCTCCTCGAACATGCGGATCTTGTCGACGGTGAACCCGCCGGAGACGACGATGCGAACGGCGTCGTGGCCGGCGGCGTCGAGCGCGTCGCGCAGGTTGCGGACGAGTCGCTCGTTGACGCCGGTCGGCGTGAAGTCGCCGAGCTCGCCCCAGAGTGAGCGGTCGACCAGCGACTCGGACGTGTCGAGTCGAACACCCCACAGCCGGGGACCGAGCGCGGCGGCGACGTCCAACGCCGTTCGAATGGTGTCGTTGTCGAAGTCGACGAGGACGGTGATGCGCATGTCGGGTGTCGCCCACTCGGCGAACTTGCTCGCAGCGAGCACGGTGTCGCCACCGTAGGCCGCGATCAGCGCGTGCGGCACCGTCCCGAGCCCGCGACCGCCCCACCACGACGCCTGTTCGTCGGTGGTGACGCCGATCTCGGCGCCTTCGATCTGCCCGGCGACGTACGCCGCGTAGCCGTCGCCCGTCTGCACGCGGTGGTGGTCGTGCCGCGCCGGCATGAAGATGACGGGCTTTCTGTTCGCGGCGCGCAGGACGCTGACGGTGTTCGTGGTGATCAGCGTGCGCCGCGCGAGCACGCCGAGGTAGACGGTCTCGAGGTGCGCGAACGTCGTGTAGTCGCCCTCGATCGTCATCACGGTCTCGTACGGCTCGAGCTCGTCGCCGTCGTGGAGCGCGTGCACGTCCAGCTCGCCGAACCCGTCGGCGCAGAGCTTGAGGATCGCGATCGCCTCGTCCATGCCCCCGAGGTACGCGTGCTTCTTCTGGAAGACCTGCATCACGACGTGCGGGTGGCGGCCGTCCTCGAGCAGCGCGGCGCGCGTGTGATTGAAGTACGCGTCCGTGTACCAGCCGGCGCGCATCTTCTCGACCGGCAGGTCGAAGACGCTCGGGTCGAGCCGCGTCCGCGTGGTGATCATGCCTCGAGCTCCAGGCACGCCTGCAGCGCAGCCTCCGCGACCTCGAGCTGTGCGTCTGTCGGCTCGCGCGTCCCGAACCGGTGCTGCAATTCGTGGCCGGGCCTCGCGAGCAGGCGCGCGACGGGATGCGACGGGTTGCGCGTCATCCAGCCGAACGTCTCCACCGACGCGACGACTGCGCCGAGCCCGGCGATCGCGCGCACGGGATTCCGCAGCCGGCGCGGCGCGCGCTCCGCCGCGATGTTGCCGAGCGCGGTGGTGAGCAGCATCGGGCCGACGAGATGCGAGCCGCAGCGCTCGTGCTCCTTCGGCCGCGACTCGCCGTGCTCGTACGAGCCGATCGAGACGTGCTCGGCGCCGTGATACCCGGCGAGCTCGCCCCCGCCGAGGGCGAGCACCGCGGGCGTGATCGACAGCACCGCCGTGACGAGCTCGCGCGCCGCCGGCCGCAGAGAGCTCCGCTTGACGACGTGCAGCACGACCGCCGAGCCCGCGAGCGACGCGAGCACGCGCGGGCGCTGCATGGGCAGCTCGGCCTCGGGAAGCGCGTGCTTGACCTGCGGCAGCAGCGAGAACGCCTCGGCCAGCCGGGCAGGCCCGCGGAGGAGCGGGTTGGACACCGTCGCCGCGCGGAACCGCTTGCGGCGCGCGACGACCTGCACGCCGTCATCGGTGCGGATGGCACAGGCCCAGGCCGTCGGGCCGTGCACGAGCACGCCGTTGGCGAGCGCCATGCCACCCAGGCGAACGGTGCCGCTCACGAGGCGGAGCGTAGCCGGAGCGCCTCCTGCAGCCGCGCGGCGGCGGGCCCGGGACGACCGTCGCCGACGGCGAAGCCGTCGATGGCGACGACCGGCATCACCTCCCGGATCGAGGACGTGAGGAACGCCTCGTCGGCCGCGAGCAGGTCGGCGACGTCGAACTCGCCCTCGCTCGCCGGCGCGATCGACAGCACGAACGCCCGCGTGACGCCCGGCAGCACACCGGGACGCACGGCCGGCGTGAAGAGCTCGTCGCCGCGCCGCCACCATACGTTCGCCGTCGCCCCCTCGAGGACGCGCTCCCCGCCGACGAGCAGCGCGTCGTCGGCACCTGCGCGTTCGGCCTCGCGGCGCGCGGCGAACGAGACGTCGTAGCTCGTCGTCTTCGCGCCGGCGAGCAGCGAGGTCGGCGGTCCGACGTCGAACGTCTTGAGCGCGACGCCGCGCGCGCGGACGTCGTCGAGATCGTCCGGCAGCCCGGCGGCTGTCGCCACGACCGCGTGCGAGGTCCGGTAGAGCCGGAGCACGTGGTCCGCAGGCGCCGCACCGACCACCAGCGCGACGAGCTCTTCCACGCCGTCGGGCGCCGGCAGTGCGAGCGCGTGCGCGGAAAAGCGGAAGCGCGTGAGATGGTCGGCGAGCAGGAACGGCCGGCCGCCGTACACGCGGACCGTCTCGAAGGCCGCCCCGCCGCGGAGCAACGCGTCGTCGTCGGCGCGGAACACGGGTCCGGCCGGGTCGACGAGACCGCGTCCGGCGATCGCGGCGGCGAGCAGGCTCATGCGGGCACGAGGCCGCCGACCGCCGCGAGCAGCGGCCGCGCCTTGACCCAGGACTCCTCGATCTCCGCCTCCGGGTCGGAGTCCCAGACGATGCCGCCGCCGACCCAGAGGTGGATCCAGCCCTCGGCGATCGCAAAGGTGCGGATGGTCAGCGCGAGCTCGAAGTCGCCGTTCGCGAAGACGCGCCCGATCGCCCCCATCGACGCACCGCGGCCCACGGGCTCGATGCGCGCGATGTGCTCGATCGCCGCGAGCTTCGGCGCCCCCGTGATCGAGCCGCCGGGGAAGGTGGCCTGCAGGATCTCCGCGAGCCCGACGCCGCGCCGGAGCCGTCCCTCGACCGTCGAAACGAGATGCGTCACGCCCGCGAGCTCCTGCTGCGACATGAGCTCCGGCCAGCGCACGCTGCCCGGCACGCACACGCGGGAGAGATCGTTCCGCTCGAGGTCGACGATCATCACGTGCTCGGCGGCGTCCTTGTCGTCGTCGACGTCCTCGCCGAGCGGCCGCGTGCCCTTGATCGGCTTCGTCCAGAGCCGGTCGCCGCGCCGCGCCAGGAAGAGCTCGGGCGTCGCCGAGACGATCGCCCAGTCGGCGGCGACGAGCGACCGCGTGTGCAGCGGCCCGAGCGCCTGCGCCAGCGACCGCGGGTCACCGGAGAACGGCGCCGACAGGTGCTGCACGAGATTGACCTGATAGACGTCGCCGCGCTTGATCGCGGCGCGCACCTGCTCGACCGCCGCCGCGTAGTCGTCGTCGCTCCAGGTCCGCGACCACTCGCCGACCCGGAACCGACTTTGTGTTGACTCAACACAAGCTCCGCCGGGCGCGGCAACGATGCGCGGCAGCGTGCACGGCTCGTCCTTTGCGGGCGTGTTCACCCCGTAGGAGATGAAGACGTCGGCGTCGCGCCCCGCGACGTGTGCTTCCAGCTCCTCGAACGTCGCGAGCTCAACCACAGACGGTGCGTGCAGCATGGAGCAGCCAGCGAAGTCCCAGCTCGACGTCGTCGACGGGAATGCGCTCGTTCGCGGAGTGGATCAGGCGCGCGGCGACCTCCGGAGCCATCGTCCGCGCCGGGAAGAACCCGTACGCGACCGTGCCGAACGCGTCGCGGACCCAGTGGGAGTCGGTGAACCCCGCCACGCAGACCGGCGCGAGTGCGGCCCCGGGCTCCTCCGCGGCGACGAACGACTCGGCGGCGTCCCAGAGCGGGCCGCCGATCTCCGAGCGCGTGCCGCCGTTCTGGGCGAGGCCGACGAGCTCGTACTCGCCCTCGCCGAGGCACGCGCGGAGCTCCGCCTCGGCCTCGGCGGGCGACTGGCCGGGCAGGAGCCGCACGTCGATCGTCACCTCGCACACCGCCGGGATGACGTTGCGCTTCTCCGAAGCACGCACGACGGTCGGCGAAACGGTCATCCCGAGCAGCGGCTCGACGAGCTCCCCGGCGAGCGGAGAAAGGCCCTGCGCGGCCGCGAGCGCGTCCGCCGGCGCCGGCACGGACCCGAGTGTCGCCTGGAAGAACGCCTCCACCTCGGGCACCAGCCGCGGCTCGACCGTGAAGCGGCCGAGGCGCTCGATCAGCGGCGCCGCCTTGACGAGCGCGTTGTCGGCGATCGACGGCATGGACGCGTGCCCGCTCCGCCCGAGCACGCGCAGCAGGAACGGCGCCGTCATCTTCTCGGCCGTCGCGCACAGGTAGACGACGCGGTCGCCGAGCACGACGCGCTCGCCCGCGCCTTCGTTCACCGAGTAGTCGGTGCGCACGGCATCCGGATGCTCCTCGACGAGCCACTCGAGACCGAAGCCGTCGCCGACCTCTTCGTCTGCGGCGGCGACGAAGACCAGGTCGCCGGCACCACGCCAACCCTCGCGCGCGAGCGTCGCCAGCGCGACCGCCGAGGCGGCCACTTCGCATTTCATGTCGAGCGCACCGCGTCCCCACACCTCGCCGTCGACCAGCGCACCGTCGAACGGACGGCGCTCCCATTCGGCGTGATCGGCCAGCACGACGTCGGTGTGCGACAGGAACGCGAGCGACGGCCCGTCGCCGGTCCCGCGGATCCGCGCGACGAGGTTGGCGCGCTCCGGCACGCGCGCGAAGAGCTCGCACTCGACCCCGGCGGGCTCCAGGTACCGGCGCAGGAGCTCGGCGGCCGCGGTCTCGTTTCCCGGCGGATTCGTGGTGTCGACGCGAATGAGCTGCTGCAGCAGCTCGACGACTTCACTCACTTCCGCGTGCCCAGGACGAGCAGGTAGCGGCGCGGGGCGCGGATGCCGCCCTCGGGCGTGCGGTAGGTCTCGTAGAGCTCGACGAACGCCTTGTGGAACTGGGCCGCGCCCTGTTCGTCAAGGCGCTTGACGAGCGCGATCACGGGCGGCGCCGACTCGGAGAACAGCTCCCAGATCTCCTCGCCCGAGTCGGCCTCGAGCCAGATCGTGCCGTCCTCGAACTCGAGCTCGAAGTCCTCGGCGAGCATGTCCTCGACGTGGTCTTCGCGTCCCCACTCGTACGCCTCGCGGCCGTCGATCGGCTCCTCGGTGAAGCGCCGGTAGAGCTCGCCCAGCTTCGGGTTCGGCTTCCAGGCCGTGAACCCGAGGCGCGCGCCGGGGCAGGCGACCCGCGCGAGCTCGGACGCGACGTTCGCGTGGTCGGGGGCGAAGATCAGGCCGAAGTTCGAGACGATCGCATCGAAGCGCGCGTCCTCGTACGGCAGGTACTCCACGTCGCCGAGATCGAACGTGATGTCGGCGCCCGCCGAGGCTGCGACCTCGCGCGCCTTGAGGAGCATCGGCTCCGAGAGATCGATCCCCGTCACCTGCGCGCCGCGCGCCGCAGCGCGCACCGCCACCTCGCCGGTGCCGCTCGCGACGTCGAGGACCCGGTCGCCGTCCCCGATCCGCGTCAACCCGACGAGCTGGTCCTGGACGGCGGCGAAGTTGGCGGAGAGCCGCTCGTAGGTGCGCGCACCCCAGGCATCCGACATGTCCCAGAGCATACTTTCGGCGTGGGTGACCTCTTCAGCGAGGCTGCGGGACGCCGGCTCGACGCGACGGCGCCGCTCGCGCAGCGCCTGCGGCCCACCTCGCTGGACGACTTCGCCGGCCAGGAGCACGTGATCGGGAAGGGTCGCGCGCTGCGGCTCGCGATCGAGCAGGACCGGGTGCCGTCACTGATCCTCTACGGGCCGCCGGGCTCGGGGAAGACGACCCTGGCGCGGATCGTGGCGCAGACGACGGGCGCCGAATTCGAAGAGCTGTCGGCGGTGCAGGCGACCGTCTCGAACGTGCGCGACGTCCTGGCCCGGGCGCGCGAGCGGCTGGGCACGAGCGGCACGCGGACGATCCTGTTCCTCGACGAGATCCACCGGTTCAACAAGGCGCAGCAGGACGCGCTGCTGCCGGGCGTCGAGGCGGGGCTCGTGACGCTGATCGGCGCGACGACCGAGAACCCATACTTCGAGGTCAACTCGGCCCTGCTCTCGCGCACGCAGATCTACGAGCTCGAGCCGCACGACATCGAGACCCTGCGCGGCGTGATCCGGCGCGGCGCGGCTGCGCTCGACGCGGCTGTGACCGACGACGTCGAGGATCTGATCGCGACCCGCGCCGGCGGCGACGCGCGCAACGCGCTGACGATCCTCCAGCTCTCCGTCGAGACCGCGCGCGCCGAGGGCGTCGAGCTGGAGACGCGGCACGTCGACGACGCGGCGCGCAAGCGGCCGCTCGCGTACGACAAGGGCGGCGACCGGCACTACGACTTCATCTCGGCGTGGATCAAGTCGACACGCGCAAGCGACGTGCAGGCATCGGTCTACTACCTCGCAGCGATGATCGAAGGGGGTGAGGACGCGCGCTTCATCGCGCGCCGCATGATCGTGTTCGCCTCCGAGGACATCGGCAACGCCGACCCTCAGGCGCTCCTCGTCGCCGTCGCTGCGGCGCACGCGGTCGAGCACGTGGGCCTGCCGGAGGCGCGGCTGAACCTCGCGCAGGCCGCGGTGTACCTCGCCAAGGCGCCGAAGGCGAATCGGGAGTACGTCGCGCTGCAGAAGGCGACGGACGCGGTGCGCGAACGTGGGCATCTGATGCCGCCGGCGGCGCTTCGGTCTGCGAGCTACCGCGGCGCCGCGAAGCTCGGGCGCGGCAAGGGCTACGTCTATCCGCACGACGACCCGCGCGGCTTCGAGGTCGACTGCCTTCCCGACGAGTTGAAGGGCTCCGTCTTCTACGAAGACGGGTGATAGAGGATGCGCTTGCCGAGCGCGCTCGCGACGAGCTCGACGGCGAGCTTCGCCGTCTGGTTCTCCCGGTCGAGGATCGGGTTCACCTCGACGACGTCGAGCGAGTCGATCTCGCCTGACTCGGCGAGCAGCTCGAGCGCGAGGTGCGCCTCGCGGTAGGAGAGGCCGCCCGGCACGGGTGTGCCGACGCCGGGCGCGAACATCGGGTCGACGACGTCGAGGTCGAGGCTGACGTGCACGAAGCTCGCGGCCGCGAGCTCGGTGAGCGCATCTTCGATCACCGGTTCGACACCGCGGCGGTCGATCTCGGTCATCGTGAAGACGCGAATCCCGAGCTGGTCGATCAGCTCGCGCTCGCCCGGGTCGAGCGAGCGGACCCCGACGAGCACGGCCCGCGTGACCGAGGGCGTCGGGAAGGCGTCCGTGACGAACGCGTCGCCCGCCGCGCCGAGGGCTGCCGCGAGCGGCATGCCGTGGACGTTGCCGGTCGGCGAGGTGCTCGGCCGGTTGAGGTCGCCGTGCGCGTCGATCCAGAGCACCGCGCCCGGTCCGTGCCGACGCGCCATGCCGCCGAGCGAGCCCATCGCAATCGCGTGATCCCCGCCGAGGACGAGCGGAACCTGCCCGTCGCCGGCCGCCGCGTCGACGAGCTCGGCGAGCCGCGCGCAGACCTGCATGATCGGCCCGAGGTAGCGGTGGCTCTTGTCGCCCTCCTCGATCGCCTCGGCGACGGGCGCGCGGACGTCGCCCTGGTCGATCACGTGCCTGCCGAGGCTCCGGATGCGCGTCGCGAGCTCCGCGTACCTGATCGCGGACGGCCCCATGTCGACGCCGCGGCGGCCCGCGCCGAGGTCGAGGCCGGCGCCGATGACGGCGACTGCCGGCTGCGTCTCCGGGGTGCTCACGGTCGAGGACTCTAGAGCTAGACGCTCCACGAGGCGCGGAACGCGAGCTGCTCGGCGCTCGGCCGGTCGAGCTCGATGCCGAGCGTGCGCAGCTTCGTCCGTGCGATCAGGTCGTCGAGCTCGTCGGGGAAGCGGTTCACGCCGACGGGGATCCCACCCGACGCGAGGTGGTGGATCGAGAGCGCCTGCACCGAGAACGAGAGGTCCATGATCTCGATCGGGTTGCCGTCGAGGCCGGCGATGTTGACGAGCGCGCCGTCGACGAGGGCGTGCACGCGGCGGTCGCCGAGGACGTAGGTCTTCACGTTCGTGCGCGCGTCGACGATCTCGTCTGCCGCTTCGGCGAGAGCCGGCACGTCGATCTCGCGGTCGTGGTGGCCCGCGTTGGCGAGCAGCACGCCGTCCTTGAGCAGGCCGAACGACTCGCCGCCGACGGCCTTCGTCACCCCGGTCGCCGTGATGACGACGTCCGCGGTCGGCAGCGCGTCAGCCAGCGCCGCAACGCGATGACCGTCCATGTGCGCTGTCAGCGCTCGGACGGGATCGAGCTCGACAACGGTGACTCGCGCGCCGAGCCCGTCTGCCGCGCGCGCGACGCCCTTCCCGACCCAGCCGTACCCGACGACGCAGAACTCACGGCCGGCGGCGAGCACGTTCGTGAGCGCGAGCAGCGCGGTCAGCGTCGTCTGGCCGGTTCCGTACGGGTTGTCGAACATGTGCTTGCAGCGCGCGTCGTTCGCTGCGATCGCCGGGAAAGGCAGCAGGCCGTCCTGCTCGAGCGCACGGAGGCGGGCGACCCCGGTCGTCGTCTCCTCGCTCACGCCTGCGAGACGCGCGTAGAGCTCGGGCCGGTGCTGTGCCATGCGCCGCGTCAGCTCGGCGCCGTCGTCGATCACGAGGTCTGCGCCGCTCTCGGCGACCGTGAGCAGGTCGGCGGTGAACTCGTCCTGCGGCACGCCGTGCCGCGCGTGCACGTCGACGCCTTCCGCGACGAGCGCGGCGCACACGGCATCTTGGGTCGAGAGCGGGTTCGATCCCGCCGCGACGACGTCCGCGCCCGCGGCGCGCAGCGCGAGCACGAGGCACGCCGTCTTGGCTTCCAGGTGGACGACGACGGCGACGCGCCGGCCGCGGAGCGCTCCGTCCCGCAGCCGCTCCCCGAGCAGCCGGTGGAGCACCGGCATGTGCTGTCGCGCCCAGTCGATGCGCCGGCGTCCCTCGGGCGCGAGCGTCGGATCGGCGATGCCGGGCATCGCTAGAGGGTATGCCGTGCGCCGGTACAATGCGCGTCGCGGCGAGGTAGCTCAGTTGGTAGAGCACACGGCTGAAAACCGTGGTGTCGCCGGTTCAAGTCCGGCTCTCGCCATTCGCTAGCTGCTCGATCAAGGTGGCGGCCCGCTCCGTTCCGGGCCTGCTCTGGAGGCGTGACGAGGCCGCTGCCAGGCGCGCTCGCAGAGTCTCGTCCGCAAGCAGGCCGTCGATCGCCCCCGTCAGCTGCTCGCGGGTGTGACCGTACGTGTCGAGTCGCACGCCGAAGCCGGTGTCGTGCACGCGCTGCGCGTTGTCGTACTGGTCCCAGAAGAGCGGCAGGACGACCATCGGCTTGCCGAAGTAGAGCGACTCGGTGACGGTGTTGTTGCCGCCGTGGGTGATGACCAGATCGACCTGGGGCAGGACCCGAGTCTGCGGCAGGAACTCAGCGCCCGTCATGTTCGGGGCGAGCTCGAACGCGTCGTGCTGCGGGCCTTTGGAGACGATCACGCGGTACGGGGCGTCGGCGAGCTCGGCGACGAGCGTCCGCATCAGCTCGACATCCGCCGACCCGAGCGAGCCGAGGCTCAGGTAGAGCAGCGGCCCGCCGCCGCCCAGCGAGTCCGGTAGGTCGTACGGCCCGTCGGTCGCCCGCACGCTCGCCTGCAGGTTGTGCCACGTCGCGCCCGGCGGCCGCGCCCGCGCATAGTCGACCTCGTCGGGATAGATGGTCATGTTCAGCCACGGGCTCGCGAACATGAACTCGAGCTCGGGCAGCGGCGGCGCCCCGCGCTCCACACAGAACGCCGAGAAGTCCGCGTGCAGCTCGGCGTGCGCGTCGCGATAGGCGTCCCAGTACTCGTTCCACTTCGAGCGGTCGCCGACGGAGTAGCCGGAGAACACCGGCGGAACGGCGGGGTCGCGGATCTCCGTCGGGTTGCACGAGACGATGCGCGCCCAGGGCCGGCCGCACGCCGGCAGCGCGGCGAAGCCGACGACGTTGTCCTCGACGATCACGGCGGGCTCGACCTCGCCGATGATCTCGTGCAACCGGGCATCGACGTACTTCGAGCCGTCGACGAGCGCCTGGAACGTCGGAGCGATGAAGCCTGCGAGCTGCTCGATCGTCGGCTGCCGGAACACCGGCGCCGTGTCGCGGATGAAGTCCTTCCAGAACTGGCCGGGCACCTCCACCTGGAGCGGCGGCGGGGTCAGCCGCATGAGGCGCTCTTCGAAGCCCTGCGCGTCGAGCGTGCCCGCGAACGACTCCTCGACGATGAACACGACGCGGTGCCCCCGGCGGCGGAGCACGTCGCCGATGCCGACGCAGTTGTTGGTCGGCCCGTACGCGCCCTCGGGGAAGAACGCAATGGTCGCCACCCGCGCGATCCAACCAAAAAGAGGACGTCCGGACCGGTGCTACCGCGTCGCGAACGCCCTGTGCCCTGGAGGTTACGACCGGTCGGACTTCTTGGCAAGGAGGGCTGTGCCGGTGCCCGCGTCGAAGTCCGCAACGTGCGAGAACCCACGCCGCTCGAGCTCGCTGCGCACCCGCGCGAACGGCACGTAGATCGGCGTGCGATCGCCCATCGTGAACGCGACGATCACGCTGCCCCCCGGCGCAGTCACGCGGGCGAGCTCGTCGAAGAACGGAATCATGTTGCTGAGGGTGACGAGCTCGAAGGCGCCGTCGTCGTACGGAAGCGCGCTCGCGTCCGCCACGTCGTAGTGCACGTCGCCGCCGAGCCGGCGTGCCTCGTCGATCATGCCGGGCGACAGGTCGGCGCCGACGACCTTCGCCTGCGGCCACGCCTCGGCGACGACGCGCGCCACGCGACCGGTTCCGGTGCCGAGGTCGAGCACCGTCGCGGGTGGCTCGTCGAGCGCGCCGAGCGCGACCTTCACCGGCGCGAGGCGCTCGTCGGAGACGCGTCCCTCCCACGTCGGCGCGAGCTTGTCGAACGACCGCGTCATCGTCCCACGGAAGAGCCGCCACGCGAACGGCACGCGCACGACGACGTCGGTCACCAGCCTGACGAAGCGCTGCCCTGCTGTCATGCGACGGCGATGCGGATCTCGCTGCCCGCTCTCACGCCGGTGAGGCCGGCTGCGTCGCCGCTGCTGATTGCGAGCGTCATCAACCCGTACGAATCCTCGTAGAGGAGCAGCTCGCCTCGCCCCGCGTCGGCGAACGTCTCGGCGAGGACGGCGTAGTAGCGGTCGAGCGTGAGCCGGATCTCGACGCGGTCGCCCGCAGCGACGCCGAGCGCCGTGACGTGCTCGCGCTTCGCGTTCGTCGCGACGTTCCCGAAGCGGTCGACGACCAGGACCGTCGTCGAGATCTGCGTGCGCCCGACGACGGGCTCCGGCACGTCGATACGGACGAGATCGGCCACGTCCACCGCCGGTCCGAGCTCGGAGATGTCGACGCCGCTCGCGAGGTGCGCGGCGGCCGGCGCGAAGATGTCGCGCGCGTGGAACGTGTGCGAAACGCTCGCCAACCGGAAGCGCGGGTCGGCGAGCTCGTGCGCCGCCTCGACGCCGGCGGCGTCGGCCGCGAGCATCAGCAGGCCGTTGTCGGGCCCGACGAACGTCCGGCCGTCCCGCGCCTGCACCGCGACCGCGCGGCGCGTCCCGCCGACACCCGGATCGATGACTGCCAGGTGCACGCCGGCGGGCAGGTACGGGACGGTGTTGCGCAAGACGATCGCGCCCTGCAGCACCGCCTGCGGCTCGATGCCGTGCGTCACGTCGATCACGCGCACGTCGGGGGCGATACGCGCGATCACCCCGTGGCAGGTGCCGACGAAGTCGTCCCGCAGCCCGAAGTCGGTCAAGAACGTGACGGTGCTCATGTCGGCCACGAGTCCATCACATCGCGCACCGCGGCGACGAGGCCGTCGAGATCGTGCGTCGCCGCCTCCGCGGCGACCTCGAGCCCGACCGCACGCGCGACGAGCGTCGTCTCCGGCCCGATCGTGACAGCGGGCGCTCGACCGCCGATCCCGGCGTACGCACGCGCCGCCGACCCGGACGCAAGCACGACGACGTCTCCGGCCGGCGGCTCCGGCTGCAGCAACCGCGTCCGGTAGAGCGGGACGAAGTCGGCCTGGAGCTCCTCGATCGGCCGGCGGCGCGCCCCCTCGGCCGCCGCGAACAGCACGCGGCCTGCGGGACGCGGGAACTCGCGCAGCAGGCCCTCCTGCGACGACTCGACCGGCACGAACGCGGGCTCGAGGCCGTGCGCGCGGAGCGTCTCCGCCGTGCCGGGCCCGACCGCGGCGATGCGCGGCAGGTTGCGGCCGCGGCGCACGAGCTCCTCGGCGCCGTTCGGGCTCGTCACGATCAGCCAGTCGTAGCCGGCTGCGTCGATCGGCTCGTCGGATGTCCGCTCGATCTCGATCAGCGGGCACTCGACGACCACGACGCCCGCCTGCTCGAGCGCCTCGACGAGCGGCTTCGCCTGCGCGCGCGGGCGGGTGACGATCGCCTTCACCTCGCGAGCGCGACGAGCTCGCGCGCCAGCGCGACCGGGTCGTCGCCGCTGCGCCGCTCGAGCCAGGCTCCGTCCTCGTCGGCGATGAGTGCATGCAGCGTCGCGCCGTCATGGTGCGCGGCGACCGGGGCGAGACACCCCGCGCCGATGGTGGCGACGCACAGCCGCTCCGGTTCGACGCGTGCACGCGTCGGAGCATGGTCGGCGCGCGCGACGAGCGCTTCCTCGCCGGCCCGCACCTGCAGGGCAAGCGCGCCCTGCGCGGCTTCGGGGAGCATCACGCCGGGATCGAGCCGCGCGCCGATCTCCGCCGAGAGGCCGAGCCGGTCGAGCCCGCACGCCGCGAGGACGATCGCGTCGAGGCCGCGCTCGCGCTGCTTGCGCAGGCGCGTGTCGACGTTGCCCCGGAGCGGCTCGATCGAGAGCGTCGGCTCGAGCGCGAGCAGCTGCGCCTTCCGCCGCGCAGAGGCGGTGCCGATCCGCATCCCCGGCTCGATCGACGCAGCGCCGACGAGCGCGTCGCGTGGATCGTCCCGTTCGAGGTAGGCGCCGACGGCGAGGCCCTCGGCATCGGTCGACGTCATGTCCTTCGCCGAGTGGACCGCGACGTCGATGCGCCCGGCGAGCAGCGCCTCCTCGATCTCCTTCACGAAGACGCCCCGCTCGCCGATCTGGCCGAACGGCCGCGTCCGGTCGCGGTCGCCCGCGGTGGTGATCGGGACGAACGCGATCTCCACGCCGGGCTGCCGGAGCGCCTCCGCCGCCTGCTCGGCCTGCGTGAGGGCGAGCCTAGAGCCGCGAGACCCGATGCGAACGAGCACAGCTCGACCTCCCCACGCGCCTCGCGCGCCCACATGACGGGAACGCGAGCCGGACGCGCAGGAACGCCGACGGCGCGACCGCCGGCAGAGGCCGCTCGATGCGCTTACGGTCGTTGTCGCTCATCGGTCCCCGGTTCTCCCAGTCCGAACAGGTGTTTCACGGCATCCGCGTACACGGCGCCGTCGGCGCTCACCGCGGCCTCCTTCATCCGCACCGTCGGCAGATGGAGCAGCTTGTTCAAGATCTGCGCCGTCACCGATTCGAGTGTTCGGCGCTCGTCGTCGCTGACGCGCACCTTCGCCAGCTCGGCGCTCCTGATCTCTTCCGCGTGCGCGCGCAGCGACGCGATCGCGGGTACGACGTCGAGCGACGCGTGCCACGCCCGGAACCGCTCCGCCTCTTCGGCGACGAGCTGCTCGGCGCGCTCCGCCTCCGCGCGCCGACCGGTCAGCGTCTCGGCGACGACAGCCTCGAGGTCGTCGATGTCGTAGAGGAAACAGCCGGCGAGGTTCGCGATCGCCGGATCGAGGTCGCGCGGTACCGCGATATCGATGAAGAACAGCGGTGCCCGGCGCTGCGCGGGCACGTCTTCCGCACGCACGACCGCGTCGGGCGAGGACGTCGACGAGAGGACGACGTCGACCTCACCGAGCGTCTTCGCAAGCTCGTCGAGCCCGATCGCCGCGCCGCCGAAGCGGTGCGCCAGCTCACGCGCGGTGTCGACCGTGCGGTTCGCGACGAACGCGATCTCCGCACCGCGCGAGGCGAGGTTCGACGCGGCGAGCTCGCCGATTCGGCCCGCGCCGACGAGCAGCACACGACGTCCTCTCAGGTCGCCGAACACCTGCGCCGCGAGCGCCGCCGCGGCCGACGACACCGACGCGGGGCTCTCGCCGATCGCCGTCTCGGTGCGCACGCGCTTGCCCACGCCGAGCGCCTGGCGGAACACCCGGTCGAGCGTCGCGCCCGGCGTCGCCGCCTCGTAGGCGTCGCGCACCTGGCCGAGGATCTCCCCCTCGCCCGGGACGAGCGAGTCGAGGCCGGCGGCGACGCGGAACAGATGAACGGCCGCTTCGTCTTCGCGCAGCCGGTAGAGCACGCCGTCGAGCGGCTCGCCCGCGAGCGCTTCGAGTGCTCGGACGGCGCGCTCCTCGTCGACGGACGAGAGGTAGAGCTCGGTGCGGTTGCACGTCGAGAGGCACACGGCGTCGCCGAGCGTGCGCGCGAGCTCCGCCGCGGCGGCGGCATCGAGCGTCACCCGCTCGCGCAGCTCGACCGGCGCGACGTGGTGCGACAGGCCGACCAGACTGAACGTCGTCATGTGAAGTGGCTCCCGGCGAGGGCGAGCCGCGCCACGATCACGAGTGCGAAGCCGCCGAGCGCGAGGTACGCGGCGCGCCGGCCGGTCGGGTGCAGGCCGATGAACACGCCGTACACCGCCCAGGTGAGGAGCGTCACCGCCTCGAGCGCGTCGAAGCCGGCCCGGTCCTGCCGCATGCGCACGATCCCGGCGACGAGCCCGAGCGTCAGCAGCGGCAGCGAGACGAGCACCGTGCGCCACGTGAGCCGCTCCAGCGAGGCGAGCGGCGGCAGCCGCAGGCTGAGGATGTCGGGTGCGCGCGACTTCAGCCGGCCCTCCTGCCAGAGGTACAGCGCGGCGAGCGCGGCCGCGAGCGTGAAGCCCGCGAACGCGGCCAGGACGAGGCCGACGTGGAGCACGAGGAACACGTTGCCGTAGGTGGAGCCCGAGCCGCCGCGGGTCCCGCCGCCGAGCTTCGCGACGAGGAAGAGCGCCGCGGCGAGCGGCATCACCGTCAGGCCGAGCAGGCGGAACCGCGGGCGGCAGCCCCAGATCAGGTAGGCGCCGACGACGAGCCACACGAAGAGGTTGAGCGAGCCGGCCCACGTCGACCACGGGAAGCCGTCCGCGCGCGCCGCCTGCACGACGAGCAGCGCGGTCTGCGCGAGCCAGCCGATGCGTACGCCCCACGTCGCGGCACGCGTCGTGCGCGGCGAGCTGTACGCGAGCGCCGCCTCGCCGTACGCGAGCAGCGCGGGCCAGAAGAGCGCCTCAACCACGCTCGCGCGCCTTCTCCACGAGATCGGCGAGTTGGCGGTTCAGCCGTTGGAACTTGGCCGCGATGATCCCGACCCACGCCAGCACGGTGACGAACACGACGAGGTACGCAGCCGCGACGTACTGCCACTCGGACGGGATGCCCTTCACGACAGGAGCTCCCGCAGCTCACGCAGGTGGGCGTCGATGCGCTTGCCGGCGAGCTCGACGTTGTAGAGCGTCGCGAACAGCAGCAGCATCGCCGCGAACGAGACGAGGAACGACAACCACTGCGCGCCGGTCATGTTGCTCGGCGCGTGCGAGTCGAAGACGACCGGGTGGATGAAGCGCTGCGACAGCCGGATGGCGAGGAACGAGACCGGGATCAGCACCACGCCGAAGAGCGCGTACACGGCGCTCATGTTCATCCGCGGAGGACCCGCGTCGAGCGAGAAGCGCAACATGAAGTACGCGCAGTAGAAGAGGAACAGCACGAGGAACAGCACGAGCTGGTTCTCGCTCCACGACCACCACACGCCCCACGACGCCCGCGCCCAGATCGAGCCGGTGACGAGCGTCAGCGCGCCGAAGATCACGCCCTGGTGGATCGCGACGTAGCTCTCGAGGTCGGCGCGCTCGTCG
>Ga0207657_10001117_pt1 | contig 28488 bp, 4 predicted proteins | sample KBSC33metaG_FD_184316 | JGI IMG/M metagenome (GOLD analysis project Ga0207657, IMG submission 184316) | Corn rhizosphere microbial communities from Kellogg Biological Station, Michigan, USA - KBS C3-3 metaG (SPAdes) (version 2) | ecosystem: Host-associated > Plants > Roots > Rhizosphere > Soil ...
GCTCGCGCCTCGAATCAAGACGGCGGATCGTGTGGGTTCGAGGCGTGCCGACGGACTCGCAAACGAACAATTAATGCCTTATAATGAATATGTATTCACTATTTAGGCCCGCGACGAAATGCCCACATCTGGATATCCACCTGATAATAAAGGAAAAAACTAACAGTGGGGTGTTGAGTTCACAGGATCAGACATGCGCAAAATGCATAGGAAAAACAACAAAAACCCTTGCGTTTTGTGCAGCGCGGTCGCATATTGATGCAGTGCGGTAACGCCTCGCGTTATCGCTGCCCTCCTTGGGCGTTTCCTCCCTAGACTTGGGCCGCTTGCTTTCGCATGCGGCCCTTTTTTCTTGTCGGGCGGCAACGCCGCGTCCGCGGCGCGCTTTCATCCCAGCTTTCAATTGCGAGGATTCGCAATCGACCTCACTCCGCCGCGGCCTGGAACGGGCCGAGATCGCCGAGCGGCAGCGCGGCGAGTGCCTCGGCCAGCGTTGCGAAGTCGGCGGCGATGGTGGCGAAGCGCGGACCGCGCTCGCGCCGGCGCTCGTCCATGTAGATGGCGCGATTGAGTTCGATCTGGATGGTGTGCAGTCCGCTGGCGGGGTTGCCGTAGTGCTCGGTGATGAAGCCGCCGGCGTAGGGCTTGTTACGGCCGATCGAATAACCGAGCGCGCCCAGCGTATCTTCGACGCGGTCACGGAGTACCGCCGTGCAACTGGTGCCGTAGCGGTCGCCGACCACGACATCCGGCCGCGGCGGCTCGTCACGCGAGACGCCGACCGACGGCATCGAGTGGCAATCCACCAGGATCGCGGTGCCGAAGGCGCCGTGCGCCTTGTTGATGAGGCGGCGCAGCGCGCGGTGGTAGGGCTTGTACAGCATCTCGATGCGGTTCAGCGCATCGTCGACGTCGAGACGTTCGCGATAGATTTCCTGCCCGTCGCCGACCACGCGCGGAATGGTGCCGAGTCCGCCGGCTACGCGCATCGAGCGGGTGTTGGCGAAGCTCGGCAGCCGTCCGGCGAACATGCGCGGATCGAGCTCATAGGGCTCGCGATTGACGTCGACATAGGAGCGCGGAAAATTGACGCTGACCACCGGGAAGCCGCGGTCGCAGAGGTGCCCGATCAATTCGTCCATGAACGAATCTTCCGACCGGCGCAGCGCCGCGACATCGATTCGCGACGCGGCGAGGAATTCGCGCGGATAGATCGAGCCGGAGTGGGGCGAGTTGAAGATGATCGGGGCGCGCCAGGCCGGCGGCTCGGCAATGCTGAACGGCGGCGCCAACTCATCGTTAAACTGCGTCATCGCCGCGCTGCCGTCCCTGAAACCTGCCCTCCGGCGGCGCCACGCCGTCGAAAAGCACCGTTGATCGATTCCGCATTGTCGGGATTCATCCCCGGCCTGCCAAGCGAAAAATACTGGAAGAAATCCAGCAAAAGGCCACCGGCGGATCGGCCTGGCGCAGCGGCACAAATGACGCAGGTTTCGGCCAGCGCATGCTGTATGCTCGCTTTTCCCGAACCGGCCTGCTGCTCTTTCACCCGAAATTTACCAACTCTCGGGCTTAGTGGGATCCTGGTTCCCTCAGTCGGATTCGATCATCAACCGCCATGCACAAAATCCTCCTCGCCGAAGACGACAACGACATGCGCCGTTTCCTGGTCAAGGCGCTTGAAAACGCCGGTTTTCAGGTCTCGTCCTACGATAACGGCCTCTCGGCCTATCAGCGGTTGCGCGAGGAGCCCTTTGAAATGCTTCTCACCGATATCGTGATGCCGGAAATGGACGGGATCGAGCTGGCGCGGCGCGCCTCCGAACTGGATCCCGACATCAAGATCATGTTCATCACCGGTTTCGCGGCGGTGGCGCTCAATTCCGATTCCGAGGCGCCGAAAAACGCCAAGGTGCTGGCCAAGCCGGTGCACCTGCGGGAATTGGTCAGCGAAGTGAACAAGTTGCTGGCGGCGTAATTCGCCGCCAAGCCTGCTTGCCTGTCCGCAACAGAGCCGATATAGGGACGGCGACCCTTTTCAAGGTATCCGGGCGCGTAGCTCAGCGGGAGAGCACTACGTTGACATCGTAGGGGTCACAGGTTCGATCCCTGTCGCGCCCACCATCCTGTCTTCTTTTTTCTGTTGCATATTTTTGGAGACCGGCTCCGGCCGACCGACGACGGCTGCGAGGCTGGCGCTGTAAGCCAGCGGGTAAGATAGTCCAGCATTGAGTGCGGACGCATCGTGTCATTGGAGCAGCGCGAGAACCTGATCCGTTACGCCCGGGCGGCGCATTGGATGTGAACTCCAGCCGCGTGGTTCGCTACGATCATTCCCGGTTGACCGCGACGTTCGACCCGTGCCGTCCCGAGATCGAGGCGTCGGGAATCCTGCTGCCTTGCCGATCGATCCTTGGCTGTGTCTTGGCTGTGTCTCGGAATCGGAGCAGACATTGGCCAACCCAAGAATTCCCTTCCAATCCTCAGTCGGTCAACGCTATCTTTGCGCAAAGAATATTCGTTGGCGGAATCTCAATGCTCAAAGTGGTCTGTCTGGTTGCCTGCATTTGTGTGCTAGGCAGATTTACCGCATTGGCGGAAGCGGCCGCTATCGATGACGACACCACGACGTGCCTGCTAAAGCCCAAGCAGGTGATAGACCTTGGAAGTCCGGTATTTGGCCTGCTTGCCAAGGTTCTGGTCGATCGCGCCGACAAGGTGAAGCGTGATCAGCCGGTCGCAAGCCTTAATACGACGGTGGAAGAGGCGCAGCTGGCTCTGGATCGGCTCCGAGCCCAAAATACTTCTCAACTCGAGTCCGCGCAAACTGATCTGGAGTGGAATCAGCGCGAACTCGCGAGAAAGCAGAAGCTGGCCAACAACATGTTTTCCAGAATCAACGATGTGGACGAGTACCAAACGAAAGTCGAACAGGATCAGATTTCGATCCGCAAGGCGCTGGCGGATCAAAAGCAGGCCGCTCTTGAGGCGGCCCGATCCGAAGCTCAGCTCAATCTGAAGATCATCAAGAGCCCTGTCGACGGTGTCGTTACAGAACTCAAGCTGGCGCCGGGAGAATATGTCTACGAGACAAAGCCCATTATGACCATCGTCCAGTTCGACCCGCTCAATATCGATATTGTGCTGCCCTCGAATCGCTACAAGAGCGTCAGCATTGGAATGGTCGCCAAGCTGCATCTTGGTGCGCCGATAAATGAGACGCTGCCAGCGACCGTTGATGCCATCGACCCGGTCATCGATGCCGCAAGCGATACTTTCCGAGTGCGCCTGGTTTTGCCAAATCCTGACAACAAAATTCCGGCTGGGATTCACTGTTCGGCCAATTTGTCTTAGCCCGACGTTGTGGCAGGCTGCCGGCAGCACGGTAACCCGAGGATTCAATGAGCGGGCGCTTGAGTCCGAACCGGCGGCGTCGAGCTATGTAACAGCTGCAGAAGGTCGGTCTGCCGGGATGCACCGGTTTTGGAGAAGATGCGCTGCAGGTGAGTGCGCACGGTAGGCTCGCTGACCCCCAGTATGTCGGCAGCTTCCATGGCACCTAACCCCTGGGCAAGTGCCAGCACCACGCGAAGTTCGGCGCCGGTCAGCCCATGAAGCCTTGCAAAGGCCTCACCCGGCAGGAGCGGCGCCTGAGTGGGATTCTGCGTGAACACAGCGACCGATGCTGCAAACGGCGCGAAAATGTTGCGACGCCGACCGCGATCGAACGGGAAAAGAGTTGCGACATAGCCAGCACCGTCGATATCCGGGATCGCCAGAGAACGTTCGCTCATATCCATGTCGACGCTGTCGTGCGACGCCTCGTCAATGGCTTTCGACAGTGCCGCGCGCGCCGCAGGATCGGTAGGGGTTATCCGGTTGTTCACAATGCGAATGGAGTTGCCGGTTCTGATCTGGTGCTCGGCAGCGGCGTTCATATAGACGACGCGGCCATCGCGTGCCGTAAGGAAAACACCCGTAACAAGCCCATCAAGTGTCTTTTCCAACATCTCCGACCTCAGCGTTCTGATATCGAGCGCATCGGAGATGGAGAGCGTGCGGCAGACATGCGGAGCGAGAAGCTTGAACAAGCTGAGTTCACGCTGTTGATAATGCGTCGCCTTCTCGTTTCGGGAGGCATGCATGGATGCCATGCGACCGCTGGTACGCAACGCCGGAAACCAGATGATATCCAGTAGTCCGAACGGCTTTAGCACTTCCCGAAAGAACCGACTTTCGAGCAAGTCACTACGCTCCATCGAGAGAGCAGAGACGTCACCGATATTGGAGACAACATCCGCCGCTGCCATTGGGCTTTGTGCGTAGTTGTTTCCCAGCTTTTCCAGGAATTCCGGTGGATATCCATATACGAACAACTGATCATTCTGCATGTGCCGCAGATCATGAACGCATATTCCGCCCGCTGTGCTTTCGCAGAGATCGGCTATCCTTCGGCAAGTCGCTGGCCACAGCTGCGGATCGAGCGCGCAGTCATAGATTGCGCCGATCGTGTCGGATAACGCGTCGGCGGAAACTCCGTCTAAGCCAATCATAACGCCCTCTATCCGACCGGTGCCGTGCCGGCGCCCCTTGCCGGCAAAAATGCTCACTTCGCGCAAAGCCGATGCTTGTTACATCTGCGATGTGGAAAAGGCTAATTGCTTTGCCCGTCCATGGCAAAATCTGGATGCTTTACTCAAGTATCCGGGAGCCTCGATCTTGTCGGCCCGTGAATGACTCTGAGGAATTATCGCCTGATGTCCCAACAAGACAACGCGCTTGGACGCTTTGTTTTGAGGAATATCCGGTGCCCTGATCCCCACACCGACACGTAACCCGAACAACAAAAACAACCGCATCATCTATTCCAATGACGCCGCGGCTGCGGACAGGCATCTAACCTCGCGAATGACCTGTAAATCGTCGATCCCGACGGCCCGGCCCTTTCCCTCGGGTTCTTTCGGCAGACGCCGACCCTCGACTGAATCATCATCGTGATAGCCGTGAAAAGCATCGTATCGGATCTATCTGCCCCGCCCCGGACCTCATGGGGTCTGATCGCCGCGCTGCAAAAATCGCGTTCTCACGATCACTACCGCTTTGCTGCACCCGAGCCGCGCCCAATTCCACCGATCGAATGTCACTTACTCAGTGTCAGACGACGCAATATCCAATCATCGGCCTCAGCGTACATCCGCCGGGACTTTAATCACCGCCGGATGAAAGCTCAGTGTCAGGCCAGAACACCATCCAGTGAATGTTCCGCGTCGGGAACCGAATTTGATTGACAGCCCCAAGGCACGGCGAGATTGTGCGTCGATTAGCCACACAACCATTTTAGGTCGGAATGCCATGACGTTTTCCTTCGATTCGGCTTCGTCCACGAAGCCTGCAAAACCGGGGGAAACTTCAAGGCTGGCAGCGCTGGTTAAGCATGCGCCCAAACTGGCATCCTTGTTCGCGTGGGTTACCCCCCGTTCCGAGGACACCAGCGCAGCCTGGCCGCAAGGTATTGCTGGGGGCGATCGTCAATCGCCATCGATCCTGGGCCAGGTGCGCCGCAAGGTCATGTCTCGTCGTCAAAGGCGGGCAGAGCGATCACGCGAAGCCAAGCAGTCAGGTGCTGTCGCCAAGCGAAATTCTGCCAAAAGCAGGCAGGACAATTTCCTGCTCGAGCCGCTTGAACCGCGGTTGTTGATGTCCGTAACTCCGCTGACGGTCAACCTCACGGCTTCCGCTGACGTCGTCAATATCGTTCAGCATGCCGATCTGAATGCCGACGGCGGAGCGATCGTCGACATTACGAACAACGGCACCACAACCACATATGGCGCGGGCGCTGACGGCGTTCAATCGCTCACGATCAATGGACTCGGCGGCGACGACAAATTTACCCTCGACGGGTCGGTCAGCGTTGCCGTAACCATCGATGGCGGCGCTGGCACCGACACAATCTTTGGGCCGAACCACGATACGAATTGGCTCATCGACAGCACCAACGGCGGTTCGTTCGCCGGCATCGACAGCTTCATCAGTGTCGAAGCCCTGGTCGGCGGTACAGCCGACGACAATTTTGCCTTGGGAGCATCGGGGTCGTTGGCCGGGGGTATCACCGGTGGCGGCGGCAACGATGCGGTGGCGGTGGTCGATGGCACCGCGCCCTATGCGGCCAACGCCTGGACGATTACCGGTCCCGACGCCGGCTCGCTCAACGGGACGGCCTTCAGCGGCATCGCCAACCTCAGTGGCGGCAAGGGTGCCGACACGTTCGCATTCCAGACGGGCGGATCGATCTCCGGCATCGTCGACGGTGGCCTCGACGATGCGTCGCCGGCTGTCCCGGCCACCGATACGCTGGATTTCAGTGCAGTCTCCACGGCCGTGGATGTTGATTTGGGAACTGCCACCGCCACCGGCGTAGCCAGCTTCCAGGGCATCGACGCGATCATCGGCGGCAGCGCGTCGGACACGTTGACCGGCTTTGATGCGCCGGAGGTTGCCTGGGTGATCGACGGGCCGGATGCAGGTACGGTGGGAGTCTCTGCCACCGATGCGCCGGCGCCGATCCGCTTCAGCGGATTTGAGAATCTCACCGGGGTTAGTGGCACGACCAGCGACGGTTTCACCTTCGAATCCGGCGGCAGTCTCTCCGGGAAGGTCGATGGTGGTACCGGAACCTCTGACAGCATCAGCGTCTACGAATCGCCGGGGCAGTACACGATCTTCAACCCGACGACGGTCGATGCGTCCGGGACGCTCTCGCTCAACGGCAAGACGATCAACTATGCCGGCATGGACCATCAGGATTTTGTCGGCGGCGACAATCTAAATCGGGTGATCACCGGCACGATTTTCAACGACACCATTATCGTCGAGGACGATGCGACGCCCGATGACGGGATGATGCAGGTGCGCTTCGTCGGCCGCAACTTCTACGATGCCGCTACCGGAACCACGTCGGACGCTATTCATATTACTGTCCCGGCGGACTCGCTGAAGATTCAAGGCGACGCGGGAGCTGACACGATCGAGGTCAAGTCGCTCGACAACAAGTTCAGCGGCGATCTGTTGCTGTACGGCAGCGTGCTCGACCAATATGGCCTGCCGGTAGACGACCCCTTCGCCGACAACATCATTTTCAGCGGCAATATCAGCACGCACGACGGCCTTATCGACGCCTGGGCCGACCACATCACGGTCAATGACGGCGTGCAGATCGACACCGGCGATGAAGATGTCGTGCTGCGGGCTCGGAACATGGGCTTGAGCGATGTCGAAAACCTGTCGCCGGTCCTCGGCACCTCGCGGTCGGTATCTATCGACATCGGTGCGGGAGCAGGCATCAATGGCGCCGGCATCTACCTCGTGGCCGAAGCCGCGGAGCAGAGCATCGGCGACGCAATAGGTGCGCCGAAGGAAGTCGGCAATTTCGTCATCGCCCCCCTGGCCGACAAGTTTGCTGAATTCACGGCGTTGCCGGTCAAGGTGCTGGTGAAGAACTCGAGCGCCGCCATCACGCTGCACGATGGGGCTTCTCTCACCGGCAGCGGCACCGTCGGCCTCTACGCCACGGCGGGCGCCGACGCCTCCGGCGACGCGATCGGCAATGTATTCAGCATCGGCTATGCCCGTGCCGCGGTTAACGCGACCATCGACATTCAAACCAATGCGGTGATCGACGCCGGCGGCGCCGTCGCCTTGCTCGCCACCGGCGAGGCGAACGCCCACCTCACGGCCGAGACCGAGCTCAGCCTGGATGCCTCCAAGTTGATCGGCGGCATCACCGGCGGTAGCCCGGAAGTCGCCGGGGCGCTGGCGATCACCGACGCCAACACGATCTCGCACGTCACCGTCGCGAAAGGCGCAACGATCACCGCCGGCACCACCGCCAATATCATCGCCAGCGGCAACAGCACCTCGGATGCGGAAGCGAGCTCGGGCCTGTTCGCCGACGGCAAGGCCGGCCTGGCGTTTGCTCTCGATTTTTCGAACTCCGACATCAAGACCTCGGTCGACGGCACCGTCATCGCGCGCGCCGACCCGGTAGCCGGCTACACGGTCAAGATCGAGATCGACCCGCTGGCCGGCCTCAACGCGGATGGCACGCCGCAGGTCGGCTACGTCGATTACGCCAACAATCGCATCTACGTTGGGCCGAACGCGCTCGTCGACGAAGATGTCATCACCTACACCAACCGTCGCGGCACCAGCATCGGTGGATTGGTTGACGGGCGGCAATACTTCATCGTCACCACCGACGAGCCGGGCTGGATCCAGCTCGCTGAGACGCAGACCAACGCGCTGCGGGCGATCGCTGGATTCCCGGCTGGCAACGTCGTGGACCTGCGCACCGATCTCGGTCCGGCGACCTCGGACAACACGCTCAGCTTCGACAGCAGCAACGTCGACTCTGGTACAAATACGATTTCACTGCAGCGCAACGGCGCCACGGTATTCAACCCCTTCGAACTCGGGCAGGCGGTGGTCTACAGGGCCACGCCCGGTAGCTCGATCGAGGGCCTGGTCGACGGCAACACGTACTACGTCATCGCCAGCACCAACGAACAGGACCTGCAGGGGAATTCACGCTTCGCCGACACTCAGGTCCTGCGCCTGGCCGAGACCGAGAACGAGGCTCGATCTGGCGTCGGCATCGACATCGGCGCGGCCACCGGCGCCGGCTTCCAGCTTGTCGCCAAGCATGTGCTGGATTCCGGCTACGCGACCGGCATCGGCATCGTCGCCCAGCTCAGCGCCGATAACGGCGCCACCTCCGAGGCCGGCCTGAAGAGCGAAGACACCAGCCCGAAGAACAAATTTTCCGAGTTGAGGGAAAACATCCCAAGCAACTACCTCTCGGGGCTGTTCAACATCATCGGCAAATCCTACGCGGAGAACGCCAGTGCGCCGAAAGCCGGCGCCAGCAGTACGCTCAGCGTCGCCGGCGCGCTGTCGCTCACCTACGCCACGCACGATGTGCGCAGCGACGTGCTCGGCGACGCCGTGCTGAAGTCGAACGAGGATCTCGAGGTCAGGGCGACCATCGACCAGGGGACCAAGCTTTCGGCGCATAGCGAAACCGAACCGCAAGAGGGCGGCGCAACCAGCACCAGCGCCGATAACAGTGTTAGCGTCGCGGTCAGCATCGGCATCATCGACAACACCGCGCTGGCGACCATTCACGGCGGCGCCCAGCTCGACGCGCTGCGCGTCATGCGCGTGGTTTCCGAGGTCAGCTACCCACTGACCACGCGTTTCGACCAGTTCGTGCCGCTGTCATGGGGCGAGCTGACGGACTCGCTCCGCACCGATGGCGCCTCGGCGATCACCAAGTATCTGAACACCAACCTGGGCGCGGTCGACGCCTTCTTCAACACCTGGACCACGTCCACGGCGAAGGGCGAGAAGATCGGCGTCGCCGGGTCGGTGTCGGTGCTGGTGTATGACAACGATTCCGAGGCCGTGGTGCAGAACGGTGCGTTGCTCAACCAGGATCTCAACTGGCGCGACGACGCTCTCAACCCGCACCCGAACCAGGCCGCCGAGACGCCCGACGGCAAGGGCGAGCAGGTGGTGAACGTCGAGGGCGCGAACTTCCAGCAGACGATCAACATGACGGGCATCTTCGCGCTGCCCGACCTGCAGCTCGATGTGGTGCCGATCATCGGCCCGTCGCAGCAGGACGCCAAGCTGTGGGAGAAGTACCGGCTGAACAAGGAGCTCAGCCTCGATCCCTTCGGCGCCAGCGGCGACACCGGGGGCGCCGGCGGCGCGATCTTCATCAGCGTCCAGAAGAACACCACGCACGCGATCATCGAGGACGGCGTCAAGGTCTATACCGGCGCCGACGGCGGACTCGACATCAAGGCCAAGGAAGCGCTGCTCAACGTCAACCTGGCGCAGAGCTTTGCGAAAGGTAAGACCTTCGCGATCGGCGGCACGGTGCTCTATTCCGGCCAGACCAGCGACACGCTGGCCCAGCTCGGCAGCGCCGCGGTGGTTACCGGGCGCAATGTCGAGATCACGGCGGACGATCAGACGACCACCGCGACCTGGGCCGGGGGCATCGCCAAGGGCGAGTCGTTGGGCGTAGGCATCTCGGTGGCGGTCAACGATCTGAACCGTACGACGCGCGCCGTGATCGGCGACCCGAACGCGATCGCCGGCAGCGGCATTGCCGATCATTCGAGCATCGACGTCGAAGGCGGCGTCGATGTGCTGGCGAAGGTCGATGGCGACGTGTGGGCCTTCACCGTTGCGGGCGCCGTGGCATCGCCGGACAAGCCGGAAAATCCCACGGCCGCAGCCGCGCCCAGCAGTCCGGCGCCCGGCGCGCCGGCTTTGCCAGGAACCTCTTCGTCCAGCAGCAGCACGGAGCCCAAGACCGGCATCGGCATCGCCGCCGCGGCCTCGGTCAACCTGGTTCACGATACTGTCCAGGCCTCGATCGCCGACGCCGGCGATGTGCACGCCGGCTTCATCGCGGTCGATGCCGACAACCGCATGGGGATCGTTGCGGCGACTGGCGGCGTCGCCTTCGCCAAGGTCGACAGCGGCAGCACCGCGGTCGGTCTGGCGGGCGCATTCAGCCTGAACCAGATCGACAGCCCGACCACGGCTTCGATACAGGACACTGCTTTCACGCTTAGCGGCGAAGACCGCGGCCCCGCGACCAGCGAGGACACGCTGCGTGTACGCGCCGAGCATGCAGCCCGCATCATCTCGATTGCGGCCGGCGGTGCCGGCGCCGTCGCGGCTGGCGGCACCGGCGGCGGTACCGGCGGCTCGACCGCCGTGGCGGTAGCCGGCTCGGTGTCGGTCAACCTCATCAGCGGCGACACCTCTGCGCTGTTCGCTCACAACACCGCGCTGCTGACGACCGGCGATGCGCTGGTGGAAGCCAGCGATAGCGCCAGTATCATTGCAGCCGCCGGCGGTCTGGCGTTTTCCTTCGCCAACGGCAAGCAGGGCAGTTCGACCGCGGTGGCGGCCGGCGTTGCCGTTGCCTACAACTCGATCAGCGGCGATGCGCAGGCCATCGTCGACGACTCGACATTGAGCTGGGCGGACGGAGCATCCGGCGATCTCCGGGTGGAAGCCACCAGCGGACGGACCATCGAAGCCTACGTACTCGCCGCAGCCGCGGCCGGCGCCATCGGCACGCAAGGTTCTGGCATTGCCGGCGCGGGTGCCGGCGCGGGCGCCATCAACGTGATCGACGGCTCGACGGTGGCAGCGCTGCGCGACAGCAGCGTCGATATCGGCGAGGGAGCGGTCTCCGTCATCGCGACCGACAGTTCCGAAATCGACGCCGGCGCCGGCGGCATCGCCGCTGCGCTGGGCGTGTCCACGCAAGAGACGTCGGGCGCGATCGCCTTTGGCGCCGCGTTCGCGGTCAACGAGATCGGCGATGCAGGCACCGACGTCGTGCTGGCCGAGATCAGCGGTTCGACGCTGTCTGCTGTCGGCGAGGTCACGGTCCATGCCGAGTCGCTGGCGAGCATTTACGCTCTGACGCTGGGTGTTGCGGCTGGCGGCAGCGGCTCCGGGACTGGCACCGCTCTGGCCGGCAGTCTGGCCGGGTCGCTGTCGTACAACAAGATTCGCGGTGATACCCAAGCCAAGATTCGCAACGGTTCGAAGATCAGCGCCACGGGCGCTGTCAGCATCAAGGCAGAGGACTCGTCGTCGATCACTGCCGACGCCGGTGGGTTTGCGTTGGCGATTGCGGGCAGCGCCATGGGCAGCGCGATCAGCGTTGCGGTGGGAGCTTCGGTCGCGATTAATGATATCGGCGTCAATCTGCTGGCCAGTGTCGACGGCAGCGAGATTCTGGATGCTGACGGCCTGAGCGTTGATAGTTCGTCGAACAGCACCATCGATGCCCTGAGTCTGGTCGGCAGCGCGGCAGTCGCCGCCAGCGGCTTCGGGACCGCCGGAAGTGTCGCCGGCGCGGCTGCGATGTCGATCAACACCATCAATGCCACCAATCAGGCGCTGGTGAACGGCTCGCAGGTCGTCCTTGGGAGCGGAGCGGTGTCGGTCGCGGCGAGCGATACGTCACAGATCAATGCGGATTCCGGCGGCGCAGCTGTTGCCATCTCCATTAGCGGCGAGACCGGTTTGGGTATCGCGATCGGAGCCGGCCTGTCCGTCAATAATATCGGCAACGATATCTCGGCAGCTGTCGACGGCTCCACTGTCACGTCGGTTGATGGTGTGAGTGTCGAAGCCACCTCCGCGGCTGGAATCCGCGCCTTTTCGTTCGGTCTGGCGGGAGCTGGAGCAGGCGGCGGTGACGGCATCGGGGCGGCCGGCGCCGGGGCGGGGTCTTATTCGGGCGGAACCATCGCCAACAGCACGACGGCGCGCGTTCAGGACAGCACAGTAACCGCAGGCGGGGATTTGAACGTCCATGCCACCGATAGCGCCAACATCAACACGGTGGCCGGCGCGGTGGCGCTGGCTGTCGGCATTGGCGGCAATGGCGGCGTATCGCTGTCCGTCGGCATTTCCGTGGCGGTCAATGACATCCACGACGACACAACCGCGATTGTTGACGGCAGCACGGTGAAGAATGCCGACGGCGTCAGTATCGTTACCCAATCGACTTCGACCATCCATGCGGTCACGATCGCGGGTGCGGCCAGCGTTGGCGGCGGGAACGACATCGGTGTCGCTGTTGCAGGTGCCGGCGCGATATCGGTCAACACAATTCGCAATACCATCGCGGCAAGCGCCGACGACTCCACGATCAGTGCCGCAGGCGCTGTCGATATCGAATCCACCGATACCTCGGCGATCACCGCCGACGCCGGCGGATTTGCGCTGGCGATCGCCGCCAGTGGCGAAGGTGTTTCGGCGGCCGTCGGGGTCGGAGCTTCGGTCGCAGTCAACGACATTGGCGTTGACCTGCTGGCCAGTGTCGATGGCAGTCATATTCTGAATGCCGGTGGTCTGAGCGTCACCGCTTCGTCCCATTCCACCATCGATGCGCTGAGTCTGGTCGGCAGCGCGGCGGTCGCCGTCAGCGGCGCCGGCGCCGGCGGGCTTGCAGGCGCGGCGGCAATCTCGGTCAACACGATCGCCGACACGACCCAGGCACAGATCAATGCCTCGCAGATCGTGCTCGACAGCGGCGCAGTCGCAGTCAGCGCGAGCGATACGTCCCAGATCAACGCCGACTCCGGCGGTGCGGCGGTGGCCGTGGCGATAGGCGCCGAGGGTGCCGGCTTGGGTGTTGCGCTTGGGGCCGGGATGTCGGTCAACACCATTGGCAATGACGTTTCCGCGTCGATCGATGACTCTACCGTGACGTCGAAGGCCGGCGTGAGCGTTGAGGCCACCTCTGCAGCGGGCGTCCGCGCTTATTCGTTCGGTATTGCCGGCGCCGTGGGCGGTGGCGGAGTCGCCGGTGGTGCCCTTGCCGGTGCCGGTTCGGGCTCGGGTGCGACCATTACCAACAGCACGACGGCCCGCATCCAGGGCAGTACAATTAGTGCTGGAGGAGATCTGACGGTCCGGGCCATTGACGGTGCCAAGATCGACACGGTGGCCGGCGCCGTAGCACTCGCTGTCGGTATCGGCGGCGTCGGTGCAGCCTCGGTGGCTGCCGGCGTCTCGGTGTCGATCAACGAGATCAACGACACCACCGTTGCGGTGGTTGACAGCAGCACCCTCGACGACACCGGCAATGTCAGCATTTCCGCCAGTTCGGACGCGGCCATCAACGCCGTGACAGTGGCGGGCGCTGCGAGTGTCGGCGGCGGCGGTACGCTCGGCATAGCCTTCGCAGGCGCCGGTGCAGTATCGGTCAACAATATTCACAACACGCTTGAGGCGCGCGCCGAGGATTCCAGCTTCACCCTGCGCGCCGGTTCCGATTTCCAGGTGACCGCTGACGACAGCAGCCAGATGAAGGCGGATGCCGCGGCCGTATCGCTTGCAGTAGCGATAGGCGTCGACGGTGTCGGAGGCGCTCTTGCGGCCGGTGCCTCGGTTGCGGTCAGCGATATCGGCAATACCACGCGCGCGAAGCTCGACCATGTCACCGTCAATGTGCCTGCCGGGCAAACCATTGGTCAGTTCGAGGTGGCAGCCCACTCCAATGCCACGATCGATTCTGTGTCCGTCAGCGCGGCCGGCGCGGTCGGCGGCGGATTCTGGGGCGGCGTGGCACTGGCCGGTGCAGGTGCAGCTTCCGTCAACACGATCGCCAATACGACCGAAGCCCTGGTCCAGAACAGTCAGATTGCCGAGGCCAGCCAGATCTCGGTCGAGGCCAGCAATGACGCCGATATACAGGCCAAGGCGGTTGGCGTCGCGTTGACCGTTTCCGCGGCTGTCGGCGCATTGTCGTTTAGCTTTGGCCTGGCGCTGTCGGACAACGAAATTCACAATGTCACGCTGGCCAAGGTCGATAATTCGAGCATGGCCAGTGCGGGCGCTGCCACGGTGGATGCGGCTTCGAGCGGACATATCGATGCGCTTTCCGTGGGCGCGGCGGTTGCCATTTCCGGTGGCGGTCTCAGCATCGCGGCCTCGGTGGTGGCCAGCGTCTCCAACAACACGATCAGCAACAGCACCCAGGCGCTGGTGGTTGACAGCGCCGGTCCGGGTCAGGGTTTGCTGGCGGGCGGCGATGTCACGATCCATGCAAGCGACATCACGGCCATCAAGGCCGAGGATGTCGCCGCGAGCGTGGCCATTACCATATCCGTCATCGGCGGCACGGTTGCCGTGTCGGCATCGCCGGCGACCAACACCATCGACAACGTGGTACGCGCCAATGTGGATCATTCGCACGTTGCGTCCACCGGCGGACGTGTCGATATCGAAGCGGATTCTTCCAACCGGATTGAGGCGCTGTCCGCAGCAGTTGCGCTGGCGGGTGCGGCCTCGACGTTCGGCGCGGCCGTCGCCGCTTCGGGTTCGAGCGCAACCAACGAGATCGGCGGTCTCAGCGGGCAGCACCTGACCGAAGCCTCGATTACCAACGGCTCGAGCGTGGCAGCCCTGAGCGGGCTTACCGTGAATGCCAGCGATACTTCGGACATCACCGCCAACGTGGTCGCGGTCGCGGTCGCGGGCGGCGACGGCTCGATCGCCGCAGGTGTCTCGGTGACCAGCAACCTGATCGGCGGCGGGGTCGCCGCATTCATTACCGACTCGTCCGCCAGTGCGGGGCAAGGCGACCTCGACGTGCTCGCCTCCGCCACGCAGAGCATTGACGTGCTGTCGGTCGCCGCGGCTGCAGCGATCGGCCTGGGTGCCGCGGGCTCGGGCGCGCAGGCCAGCGCCACGCTGAGCAACACCGTCGAAGCCTATGCGGACTCGGCCATCTTGTCCGCATCGGGCAAGGTTAAAATCGACGCGACATCAGACCAATCCGCCACGGCCAAGACCGACGGCATTGCAGGGGGCGCGGTCGGTATTTCCGTGGCGCTGCCGACTGTTGATATCGGGGGCGTCACGCGGGCTTCGATCGGCGGCAGCAGCACCGTCAGCGCCGCCGGCGGCCTGGATGTCCATGCCAATTCGGTTGCCACGGCCACCGCCAATGCCGTCAGCCTGGCCGTCGGCCTTGCCGGGGGTGCGGGTGTGGGCGCCGTGTCGCATATCCATCGCGAGACCGACGCGCACATTGGCGCGAGCTTTGACGACACCGCTCCGACCGCGAGCAATGTCACGGCGGGCGACGTGTCGGTACAGGCATTCTCCACCGCAACCGCGACCACCGATGCGAATGGCGGTGCCGGCGGCCTCGGGGTCATTTCGACCTTTGTGCCGCAAGCCCTGATCGACGGCAGCACGCGCGCCTATGTCGGTCAGTCGGTTACGCTTGGGGCCGCGTCGCTCGACATCGCTGCGCACGCCACTGAAAACGCCACCAGCAACGCCGTCGTTGTGGGGATCGGTGGCTTCGCGATGGACGTCGCCAAGGCCGATACGACCATCGGGAGCGTCACCGAGGCCTTTGTCGGCGCCCAGCGCGACGCCACGATCGCCGCCGGCGCGGCAACGACGCTGAGCGTGACTGGCGCGGTGACCATCGACGCGCTCGAGGCATCGAGCATCAGTTCGAGCATCAAGGGCGGCGGCGGCGGCGGCATCACCATCAACGCTTTCATCGCCAATGCGACCGATGGCGCCACCGTGCGCGGTTATGTCGGCCGGCACGCCAGCGTCACCGCCGGTTCGCTGGCGGTGAGCGCCGACGGTACGTTGGCCAGCGACGCCACAAGCCTCGTCGTCTCCGTTGGCGCCATCGCCGGTACGGGCGCCACGGCTGACGCCAGCAGCAGCGGCGTGGTCGAGAGTTTCATTGGCGGTGCGCCGGGCACCGCCTCGAGCACCACGACGGTGACCGTCGGCGGCGCTGTCAGCGTCGACGCCCATTCGAGCGCCAGCGCGACCAGCACGATCAGCGGCGGCACCGGCGGCGGCATCGACGTCGCGGTGATGCTGCCCACGGCGACAAGCGCTACCACAACACGGGCTTACGTTGCATCGAACGTCGTACTGACAGCCGATTCGCTGAGTGTCGCGTCCACCGCCGACAGCAGCAAGGCCACCTCCAGCGTCAACGTCATCTCGGTCCACCTGGGTGGCGGGGCGGGTGCGAATGCCCACGCCACTGTCTCCGGCACCACCGAAGCTTACGTCGGCGGCAGCGGCAGCACGTTGTCGACGACCGGCAAACTTTCGGTGACGGCGCAAACCTCCGACGCGCTGGCGACGGCCACCTCCACGCTGGGATCGGGCGGCCTCATCGACGTCGCCGTCGCGCTGGCCAACGCCACCGACAGCAGCAGCACCAACGCTTCGATTGCCGCCGGCACGACCATCGCCCACTCCGGCCGCATCGAGGTCACTTCCGATGCCAAGGACCGCGCCAACGCCAATGGTCATGTGGCCAGCGGCGGCGTCGTTGCTGGCCGCGGCATCGACGCCCGTGCCACCGTCACGCCGACCAGCCAGGCTTACATCGCCGACCACGTCACGATCGCCAGCGATGGCGACGTCACGCTCCATGCATTGGTCGAGACGGCTGAAGCCGACGCCAACGCCACCTCGGCCGGCGGCGGCGGCATCGACGTCGGGGTCGGATTTGCTCGGATCGACGTCGAGCCGACGGTCAACGCCTTCGTCGGCGCGGCATCGTCGATCGTCGCTGGCGGCAGCGTCAGCATCACGGCGGAGCTGCGCAAGGACCAGAGCGGCACCCCGCTGAGTGACGATTTCAACCAGCAGACTGCCGTCGACACCAGCAAGGACACCATCGTCTTCCAGCAGCACGGTCTGCTGACCGGCGACGTCGTCAACTACGACAACCTCGGCAACGCGTCGATCGCGACCTCGGGCCAGGGCGGCGTGATCGCGATGAGTCGCGACTACACCGTCATCCGCGTCGACGACAACACGCTGCAGTTGGGCGACGCGTTCAACGGAACCGCCATCGACGCCAGCAGTCCGTTTGGGCCGGCCGTCGGCCAGTCAGGCATCGACGCGGCGCGCGATCTGATCGTCTTTACTGGGCCGCACAACTTCCAGACCGGAGATGCGGTCCGCTACGACAACGGCGGCTTCACCAACGTGAGCGGCAGCCTGAACGAGAACAGCGATACGAGCGGGATCTTCTACGTCCGCAAGATCGACGATCGCAGCATCAAGCTCACGACCAGCCTGGCCGCGGCCCTGGCGCCACTGACCAGCTTCAACGTCACGACCGCCGGCCTGGTCACCGGCGGCAACACACTGAACATCGCCAACCACGGTTTCAACGAGGGCGATCAGGTCACCTACCGCGCGCCGGCCAATCTTCTGTTCAACAGCCAGGCGGTTGACGTCGTGGTCGGCACCGACAGCGACGGCAATCCGACCGCCACCGATACCAACAACGATATCATCTACCTCGGCAAGGACAGTAACGGCGTGGGTGGTGCGGCGAACCTGCACACCGGCGACAAGGTGCAGTACGTCACCGACGGTACGCCGATCGGCGGGCTTACAAGCGGAGTGTCGTACTACGTCATCAAGCTCGACGATTTCCGCATCCAGCTTGCCGCCACGCACGACGCCACCAACGGTAAAGGCGTCGACGGCTCCAGCGATACGACCGACGTCACGCCGCTCCCGCTCTCTCCCGACAAGAGCACGACGGCGCCTGCCGGTCAGACACCGGGCGTGAAGGTTCATCACGCGCTGATTCCGCAGAGCCTCGGCGGCCTGCAAAGCGGCGTGACCTACACGGTCCACAAGATCGATGCCAATAGCTTCCAGTTGCTCGACGGCAATGGCAACACGGTATCGCTGTCGGTGGGCGAGGCTACCGGAACGCATTTCATCGGCAAGGAAGGCATCGATCTGGTCGCCACCGGCGGCGATCACCTTAACCAGACGCTGCGCATCGACCTGACAGGTACCCCGCAGAATGTCGAAAACGCGCTGACGGGAGCGAACGGCGTTTCGCTGCGCACGATCAGCCCGCCCACCGGTGACGGCGTTTCGTCGGCATCGTCCAAAGGCGGAAGCGGCGGCGGCATTGAAGTTTCGGTGCCGACGGCTGAGGCGACGATGCGGCCCACGGTGAAAGCCTATGTCGACGCCCACCTCATCGACGCCAGGGGCGACGTATCGATCCTGTCGATCGCGGCCGGATCGGCATCCAGCTACGCGAGCAGCGCCTCCGGCGGCTTCGTCGATGTCGGCGACGCCAACGCCAGCATCGATTACACCAATGCCAACAATGCCTATGTCGGACATGCCGCGAGCGGTGTGACCATTGACAGCATTTCCGGCGAAACGACATCACCACAGGTCGTCGCGGACGGCACGACGATCATCGCCGGCGGTGACTTCTCGGTCGCGTCGCAGAGCGCAATCGTGACCGATGTGCACGCCTCGGCGAAGGGGGGCGGGTTCATCGGCGTGTCCAACGCCGATGCGGATACCGACATCACCAGCCATACCAACGTCCTGATCGGCCAGAACGCCACGATTACGGCGCGCACGGTTGCGCTCGGCGCCGTCGTGACCAATCTCGCGCCGCATGCGGCCGCTGAAGCGACCGCCGGCGGATTCGCCGGTGGGGCGACGGCGACGGCCGAGAACAACATCAACTCGGTGACCAACGTGCTGCTCGAGGGCACCGATGGTACGCACGCCGTCATCACCGGCGCGCAAGGCGTGGATCTGATCGCCACACATGCGCTGGTGAATGCCACGCGCTCCACCGACGCGCATTTCTACGGCCTGTTCGGGGGCAGCAGCGAACACGGGGACAATGACGGCACGCTGGCCAACAAGGTGGTTGGCAATTCGGGCGTCGTCATCGTGGCCGCACCGCGACCGGTCTATGGGGAAACGTCGAACCCGCCAGTGGGCGTGAGCCCGGTTCCGCCTGCCACGCCGTTGCAGACGCGCGGCGGCTTCTCGCATCTGGCGCTGCTGGCGGATGCCAACAACGGCAGCATCAATACAACCGGTGGAGACAAACTGAATCGCGACGCCCGCGATATCGTTTGGAATTCCGATGTCAACATCAGCGCCGGCCCCGCGCCCGAACTGGTGGTTGACGCCGACGGACATGTCGTCCGCGCCACCAACATCACCGTTAACGGCATCCACAATCCGGGCGCCGGCACGGACTTGAGTTCGTTCGGCAAGGTCGCAGTCGGTGACATTACGGCCAACGACAGCCAGGGCGAGGTCGTATTCGAGGCGGCGAACTCGATCACCGGCGGGCACGCCGCCGGCTCCCACTACTGGGGCACGTTCCAGTTCCTTGACGGCTTCCAGACCGTCCGCATCACCAATGAGTCGGGTCTCGAACTCGACATCAACACCATCGACCTGATCGATGCCAGCGGCAGCCCGCGCGTCTATCTCGACCGCAATGGCGGCGACGTGTCGGCGAATTTCGCGCTGATCCGCACGCTCGCGGCGGCGTTGGTGGATATCCGCAACCTGTCGAACGCCGACATCGTGCTGATGGACGGCAAGCGGATCGAGAATCCGATCGGCGAGACGCGCATCCTCAACACCGGCGGCGACATCCTCACCGGCCCCAATGGCAGTTTCGTGATCCGTACGAACACGCTGGGCAATCCCTCGCTGCCAACTACCGATGCTGACTTCGAAGGCCAGACCACAGGGCAATTCGACGGGCAGGTGCAGCTTGCCTCCAATGGCGTGGCCCCCGACACCATCACCCGGACCGACGGGCAGAGCTGGACGAGCGACGGCTTTGCGGTCGGCGACCTGATCAAGGTCGAAACCACGGGCCATATCAACGTATACGAGATCGCAGCGATCTCCGGCGGCCTCGGCGATGTCATCACGCTGAATGCGCTGGGCGCGGTGACCGACACGACCACGAGTGCGAAAATCACGCGTTTCCACGGCATCGAGGCAACCGCCGGCTCTGTCGGCACGGCCAGCTTGCCGGTGAAAGTGGAGCTCGTGCAGAGCGCCTCCGGGCAAGAGCATTTGTTCGCGAAGGCAGGGCAGGATCTCTATCTCGATCTTGCCGCACATCTGCGCGGCATCGTGGCGCCGAACACCGTGTTCCAGGTGTTGGTGGACACCGTGACGGCCGGGGGCGACGCCGTAATCCGTCTCGAGACCAGCGACCAGGCCACCGGCCAGAAGCAGGACCTGTCCGGCGTGCTCGTGACCGTGCCCGGGCACGTCAACAAGCCGTACTTCAACTTCTTCCGTGAAGACGCGACCTCGGGCAGCCCGGCGCAGCCCATCAAGGGAAGCTATCCGCAAGGGGCGTTTGCAACCGGACCGGTCAGTGCAATCGAAAGCACCTACCAGTTCAACCTGGCCGAGGCGGGCGGGCGCGTCCGGATCCTGGCGGCCAACCCGGATCCGGCGGCGACGACGCTCAACGTCCAGGGCACGACCAATATCCTGGCCGGCGGGAAATGGGTCGATGTCGATACCAACGGCTTCGTGACGCTGACCGAGATCGTCGCCGTGGACTCGCTCGACCCGAACGACATGCGCGTCGGGCTCATCGAATCGCACGGTGCCGACGTTACGCTGACCGCGCCGCACAGCATCCTCGATGCCGATCCTTCGGACTTGCTCGCGATGGCCGATCCGGCCGATGTGGTCGGCCTGAACATCATCCTGAGTGCTATCGGCGGCACCATCGGCACGGCGAGCAACTTCCTCGAGACCAACCTGCTTGACGGCCCGATCGTCGACAAGCTCACAGGCCAGCCCAAGCCGCTCGGCACGCTGACGGCCGAAGCGCTGGGCAGCATCTATGTCGAGGAGACGGCAGGCGATTTGCGCGTCAACACGGTGCTCTCGCACACCTCCGACGTCACACTCGCCTCGCGCGCGGGCTCGATCGTCGACGCGAACACGCAGCAGGTGGCGGACCGCGACGGACGCATGGTTGATCGGTCCAATGTCGTGGCGGTGAATATCGATCTGCGCGCCGACGGCGGCAGCATCGGTGCGCGGGCCGACGACCTTGACATCGACTCCGGCTCGCAAGACGGCCAGCACGTGTTCGGGCGGCTCTATGCTGAAGCGGACCAAAGCATCTTCGTTACCGAGTCGAACTACGAACTGAATGTCCTCGGCGCCAAGGCCGCCAACGGTGACGTGCGGCTAACGGTTCCCGACACCAGTCTGACGCCGGTATTCGCGAACGGCGACCCGTCGCAGACGACCATCGCCGGTCATGCCGAGGATCTCATCCTGCTCGACGCCGCCGCGGCGGCCGCCCATATCCGCGAGGGACAGACACTTTCGATCACCGGCGTGCAGGTCGCAGCGGCGCTCTCGGTGGCCTTGTGGGTCGGCGACAATGTCGTGACCTCGGCGAGCAGCCGCGTCGTGGCTGGTGGGTCCATCACGATCCGCGGCGACGAGCGCCGCAATGGTGACGACGTGGACCCAACCGACGCTGATGCAGGCTTCGGTACTCATATGCTGCTGCGCGGTACCATCGGCGTGCTCGGCGCGCCGGCCGACGTGACGCAGGTCAACGGCGACGCCGCGGGCTTTACAAAAATCTTTGGCAACAACGACGCCGACTTCATCACGTTCGATCACACGCGCCTGGACGCCAACACCCGCGCTTACGGTAGTGCTTTCGTCACTGTCGGCGCGCTGCAAGATGCCAGCATGCACGATGGCGAGGACCAGTTCGTCGTCGACCATCTGCAGTCGATGCATGTCGACCGCAACGGCGTGGGCGACACGCTGGTGCTCGACGGCCAATCCGATACGGATTACTACGAGGTGCGTACCGCCGGCAGCCAGGCGGCCAACCCGCAGAACTATGTCATCGACGTCCTCGACACCGGCGCACGCGAGAATGGCGTCGACGAACTGAAGGTTGTCGGCTTCGATAGCAGCCTCAACGGCTCCGGCCAGCCGACCGACGATATCTTCCTGCTGCGCGGGATGTCCGCGATCCCGAACGAGGTGTCGACGTCCCCAGCCTTTGTCGCGCTGCTCCACGGCACGCTGGACCAGGCGATGGCCGGCAGCGGTCCGTCGCAACTCGAGCGCATCAACTACGACAGCCAGATCAACGGCCGCCTCATCGTCGAAGGTCTGGGCGGCAACGACTACTTCGCGGTCGACGACAACAGTGCGATCACCACGCTCGACGGCGGCGCCGGCGACGATAACTTCCAGATCGGCCAGATCTTCGGCAGCCAGCGCGACCTCAGCGCCAACCTGGCATCGACCGACATCTTCGGGACTGTCGCGACGACGCGCGGCTACCTCAGCCGCGGCACCAGTGCGCCGCTCGTCGCCGAAGGCGGTAGCGGCAACGACGTGTTCCAGGTCTACAGCAATCAGGCGGCGTTGCGGCTGGAAGGCGACGATGGCGACGACCTGTTTGTCGTGCGCGCGTTTGCGCTGGCCGAGACAAACCCGGATGGAACGATCCGGACTGACTCAGCAGGCGTTGCAGTCCTCAAGACCACGGGCGGCAGTTCGTCGGCGGCGGTCAATACGCTGGTCGGTGGCGCCGGCAATGACTTCATCGAATACAGCATGAACGCACCGGTCTCGATTGACGGCGGCGTCGGCTTCGACAAGGTGCTGGTGCTGGGCACGGAGTTCGGCGACAATTTCGTCATCACCGACCAGGGCGTCTATGGCGCCGGAGTCAATGTCAGCTTCAGCAACATCGAGGTGCTGGAGGTCGACGGGCTGGAAGGCGACGACCACTTCACGGTGCAGAGCACGCCCTATGGGGTGGCGACGCGTATTGTCGGCGGCCTGGGCAACGATATTTTCAATATCGCCAGCGACGTCACCGACGTCGTCGCGACGCAGGAGCTCGAAGGGCAGAGCGCCGTCATCAACCACCAGGCGAGCGCCATCGCAGACCCCGGATATGACGGACTGCTCGTCCCCGGCATCAACCTCAACGTCGCAGGCCTTAACGGCGGCAGTGCCGGCGGCCTGAGCGGCAACGTCGTCATCGCCGAGTCGGGCGGTTCGAGCCTCGTTCGAGAGACCAGCACCGGCGATTGGGGTACCACCGATAGCTATGCCGTGCATCTCGCGGTCGCACCTACAGCCGGCACTCGCGTCTATGTCACGGTAAGCGCGGCGCGCTCGCCACAGGAGGAGCAGGACGACGCCGGACGCGGCGACTCGGTGCTGGTCTCCACCGACCCGAACAGTTTCGTGCGCACGTTGCAGCAGGACGGCGAGAGCACGACAGTGCGCAACCGCAGCGTCGTGCTGGTGTTCGATTCGACGAACTGGAATGTCGATCAGACGGTCTACGTGGCAGCGGCCAACGACCAGCAGGCCGAGGGTCGGCGCGTTGTTGCCGTCAGTCAGAGCGTGCAGGCGGCGATCATCGATTCGACCGCAGCCAGCGCTGCGGCCCAGGCGGCCACGCTGCAAGCCTATGACGGCATACCGGTACGCAACGTGCTGGTGACGGTCATCGACAACGACACCGCCGGCATCCTGCTCACTGAAGTGAGCCAGAACGCCTTTGACACCGCGACGACGGTGCTGGAGGGCAATGCTACGACCGGTATGATCGACCAGTATACGGTCGAACTGACCAAGGCACCGACGGGCAACGTCACAGTCCAGCTCAACTACGACCACAATCAACTGCACTTGTCGCAGGACAGCATTACGTTCACGCCGGACAACTGGAATCAGCCGGTCACCATCACGGTGTCGGCGCTCGATGACACGTTGCGCGAGGATGCCAAGCTCTCGTTGATCACGCACAGCATCTCGGCCAGCACCGACACGTCGTACTTCGCCGACGGACAGGGCCAGGTCCAGGAAACGCTGGCGGTGAAGGTCTACGATAACGACGTGCCGGGTGTCATCGTTCAGCAGAGCGACGGCAATACGCTGGTCAGCAACGGTCTCTCGGATACCTACTCCGTGCGGCTGACGAGTGCGCCTGTCGGCACTGTGACGATCTCGACCATCAGCGACGGACTGACCACCGAGTCGGGGCCGCTGAGCTTCGATAGCAACAACTGGTGGATTCCGCAGATCGTCACCGTCACGGCGGTATCGAATCCGGCCAGCAGCGCGCTGCATCCCGGAACCAAGCAGTTCGCGGTGCAGCCGCACCTGCTGTCCGAGATCAAGGGGCCACTGCAGATCGAAGGCGGCGTAGGCGGTGCGGTGCATCCGCTGATCGAAGCAGTTCTGCTTCCCGGCGAAACCAATTCACGGGTTTTCCCGATCGCGGTGCAACCGCCGGAGAACCAGTCGATCGACGTTCTCAACGTGTTCGACGATTCCAGCCAGGAAGATAAGCAGGGCGTGCTGACGGGCACCCAACTCACCGGCTACGACATGTCGACCGGCCTGCATTTCGATCACACCGCCTTTGGTGAGAACGCCGACTTCGCAGGCGGGATCACCTACGGCAAGGTCGGCGTGAACGGTGCGCCCGATACCTCGAACATCGAGGTGTTCAATCTACTCATGGGGTCGGGCAACGACTCGCTGACTATCAACAGCACGCTCAACACCGATGCGCTGCACGGTGGGCTGACGACGATCCACGGCGGCGGCAACACGGCCGTGCAGGCTGCGGTCGCCGGTGCATATACCGGTACGATCGACGGCGATAGAATCATCGTGCTGGGCGGCGGCGGCCCGACCTCGCCATTGGTGGTCTATGGCGATACCTCGCAAGACGCCTCCTGGTATGCCGGCCGGCCCTATGACGCCGACATAGCCGACACTTTTGTGCTTGGGCCTAACCCGACCCAGCCGAACGTCTATTTCCGCATGCCGCGGGCCAATCCTTTCGACTATGCCGGCAACGACGTGATCGACGCCAGCGCCGACACGCCGGCCACCGGCTCGCTCGGTGCTGACGCATTGGGCATCGTGATCTATGGCGGCGCCGGCAATGATACGATCTACGGAACTCAGCTTGGCGACGTGCTGGCCGGTGGTTCCGGCGACGATACGATCTACGGGCAGGCGGGAGACGACCAGATCTATGGCGACTCCGGCGTCAACGTCGACATCATCAGCCGGGTGCTGTCGGTCCCGACCACCGATGCGGCGCGTCCAGCCAACGACAACCCGAATTCCAATCGCGATGGCTTGCTGGCCGGCAAGGACACGATCTTCGGCGACAGCGGCAACGACATCATCTTCGGCGACCACGGCATCGTTACCCAGATGCTGCCGCCGCCGCAGAAGATCCTCAACGTGCGCACGATTGAGGATCTGCGCACCGATCAGCCCGCCAATGGCGCCGACGACGTTATCCATGGCAACGACGGCCGCGACCGTATCTTCGGCGGCAATGGCGCCGACACGATTTCGGGCGACGGCGGTTCGGATGTGATCTTCGGCGACCAGGGCCACATGAGCTACGTGGCGCCGGATTACTTCGGCGTACCCGACACTGACCTCTCGACGCTCGACTTGATCGAGAGCGTCGATACCCAGGCTGCGTACGGCGCGGGCGACACCATCACCGACGACGCCAGTGACGACATTATCCTGGGTGGCCAGGGCAACGACACGATCGATGCCGGCGGTGGCCAGAACATCGTATTCGGCGACCATGGCCGGTTGCTGGGTGTCGATAGCGGCGCCAATACGCCGGTGATTGCTGCCAACATCCCGGCGATTACGCAGGCCGACGATGACTACCAGATGCAGGTGCTGGGACTCGTGACGTCGATCGATGTCGGCGATATCAATGGCGTGCGAAACAGCACCGGTAACGGTGATGACCGCATCACCACTGGCAGCGGCCGCGACATGATCTTCGGCGGCGGCGGCGACGACACCATCAATGCCTTTGCGAGCGGCGGTGGAACGGCGGCGGCCGACGGCAACAACATCATCTTCGGCGACCACGGCCTGGTGGATTACCTTGCGGAGGAAATCGCTCAGAACGATCCGGTCCACAATCCCGTGCGCGCGAATGATATCGATCGGATCTGGTCGATCGCGACAGCTTTCGGCGGCAATGACAACATAGTCGCGGGAGACCGCAACGACATCGTGATCGGTGGCTTCGGCGACGACGTCATCAATACCGGCGGCGGTTACAACGTCGCGCTGGGCGATAGCGGCAAGCTGACCTCGGCCGAGTTTGACGCGACGGATCGTTCGCAGATCGTGTTCGCAGTGCATGACTTCACGCTCTGCCGGATCGAAACCAGCAGCGACACGGACTTTACCGACGGCGGCGCGGATACCATCACCGGCAGCGACCTCAACGATGTGATCTTCGGTGGTTCGGGCAGCGATACGATCTTTGCCGGGGCCGGGGATGATCTGGTGTTCGGCGACCAGGGTATGGTCGAATGCGAGAACGGCACGCCGTTCGTTCCCGAGATCAGCCTGCGTCCCGTGTGCGTCGACATCGGCGGTTTCCTCGAATTCTCCGCGACGCACACCACGACACTGGCCGGCAGCGGCGACGACCTGATCTTCGGCCAGGCCGGCGACGACCTGATCATGGGCGAACAGGGCCGCGATACGCTGTATGGCGGCGACGGCGACGACGTCCTGATCGGCGGGAGCAATGTTGCCGGCTCGCTCGACAGCGACGACCGTCTCGACGGCGGCGCGGGCAATGACGCCATCGCTGGCGACAATGCCGACATCTGCTACCGGCCGGACGACCTCGATCCGCGCTTCCGCGTGTTGAGCGGCACGCAAATCTACTACGTGCCTGGCGTGGCGAATTCGCCGGGTGCCGCGACGCTGACGGCCAATCAGGCTTCGGTGGTCGACAGCCTGGCGACATCCGCGGCGCAGAATGATCCGCGGCAGGAGACCCAGTACCACATCGTGCTGCTCGATCACGTCGGGAACGATGGCTTGGTCGCCTCCGACACGCTGACGACGACGCCGGCCGACCGCTACGGCAACGATTATATTGCCGGTGGGGCAGGCGATGACGAGATCTTCGGCGAACTCGGCAATGACGTGATCCAGGGCGACGGCACCATCGGTGTGGCGGCCGGCGCAAATCTCACGCGCGATCTGGCGGCCGCCCAGCTCAGCCTGACGCGCGCCGATGGCACGACTGTCGCGATCACGGACTTCACCGCTTTCGGTGCCAATCGCGGCGCGGTTTCGAGCGATCTGGCTAATTTCGACTTCTCGGCCAATCCGCAACTCGACCTGATCGTCAATGCCAGCTTCGAAGGCAAGGGTGACGGTGACGACTACATCGAGGGCAACGGCGGCAAAGACGTCATCTTCGGTAATCTGGGCCAGGACGATATCATCGGCGGTAGTTCCGATCTTTACGGACTCACCGCGCGCAGCCAGCGGCCGGATGGCAGCGACCTCATTTTCGGCGGAGCGGGCACCGACCTCTCGCGCAACGACATCGGCGACGCGACCATAGATGCCAATGGCATCATCACGCCGACGACCGACGGCCACGCGCTCGATTCCGATACCATCATCGGCGACAACGGTCGCATCCTGCGGCTGGTCGGTGTGAATGGTGTTGCGCGCGGTTTGGGCACGATCAACGCCACCGATGCCGGCGCCGCTGGCGTGGCCAGCACTGGCGGACTGCTCACCTACAATTACGACAACGAGGCGATCGGCACCGGAGCGGGCTATCATCACATCATTGTGCGGGCAGTTGAGCACCTTGATTACACGCCGGGAGGTGTGTTGTACGACGCGGCGGCATCGCTGGATCGTGGCGGCGCCGATGAGATCCACGGTGAATCCGGCGATGACTTCATCTACGGCCAGTCGGGCAACGATGTACTCTACGGCGAAGGCCAGAACGACGATCTGATCGGCGGGTACGGCAACGATTGGATCAGCGGCGGCACCGGTGACGATGGCGTCATCGGCGATGATGGCCGCATCATGACCAGCCGCAACAGCCTGAGCGCCGATCCGAATAGTTCAAACTACTTGGTGAGTCTCGGCGAGGCTTTGAACGGCGTCGACAAGTTGCTGCGCGACAACGGCGATACCAAGACCTTCAACGGCAATATGCTC
>Ga0207657_10001118_pt1 | contig 28486 bp, 22 predicted proteins | sample KBSC33metaG_FD_184316 | JGI IMG/M metagenome (GOLD analysis project Ga0207657, IMG submission 184316) | Corn rhizosphere microbial communities from Kellogg Biological Station, Michigan, USA - KBS C3-3 metaG (SPAdes) (version 2) | ecosystem: Host-associated > Plants > Roots > Rhizosphere > Soil ...
GTGAGAGAAGGGCTGTGCGTGAACACGTAGACCCCGGGACTGAGGGCGCCGGTGAGAGGAGCGTTGAGGAAGCAGGCAGCGCCGCTGGGGCTGGTGCAGGTTGTGCCGCTGATCGTAGGCTGATTCCCGGTCTGGCTCAGATAGGCCAGCGGGTCGCTTGTCGGAGCCGCATTCTGTACAACCTGGCCGCCTGAAATACTCGAGCTGCCCCCATTTTGAATGGTGCCTGAAGCGCTCACGTATGCGGCTGCGATGCGAGAGCTTCCCCCCATGTCCAGATTGCCGTTGACCGACACACCGCAATTCGGCGTTGCTACCAGGGAGTGCCCTGCCAAACTGACTGCTGGGTCGAACAGGGTGGGATTTTGAACATTGACACAGTGGATGGAAACTATAGTATCGGTCGCCACTGCCCTGGCACTGACCTTCATCCCCGTATAGCTGGAGCTGGGATTGAATAAGTGCATGAATGTACCGATGAATGGAGTCGAAGCCGACTGAGAGACAATCGCCTCCACAAAGCCCGCATTATTAAAGCTCGGATTAGAATCGTCCGTGACTGGAGTGTTGATGGTGACCGTGATCCCATTGGTCCCATTGTTGAAGCCGTTCAGCGCGGCATCCGCCCGACCTGCTGTCGTTGCATTTCCTCCAACCTTCAGCGCTGTTGCGCCAGCGATAGCGGCGCTGTCCGCGGCTGTCTGCACCAGCCTTTTTTGCCGCAGCAGCACTCCTACATCGGTAGCGAACGCCGCAAACCCAAGCAACACAGTCATACTCAGAGCTACCATGATCAGGGTCTGTCCGCTCTCGTCGCGCAAGGTTTTCATGACTTCCTCCCGGAGCACTGCTGCGCTTGGCGTTGTGGCGCAACAAGACCCGCCTTCAGAATCCCGGAGAGCGAATACTCCTTCTCCAAGCAGAAACTTTGTTCTGAGCCAGAAAACTGGGGGCTATCGTACACCCAGTCCTCTTGCGTGTGTCTACATTTACATCCACAGCGAAAGAATTGCTGCTGGACTTGTTTGCACATTTTTGCAGCCACCACTGGCTGCTCAAAACCCCACGTTCGGCACAGGATGACCGTTCTCACAACCAACCGAAGTAGCAGGGGCAGCAGCCGGGTGTGCTTCATGCTCCCCTCGCCCTGGCTCCCCTCAATCCCTTTCAGAAATCCGTCTAGAGTCTTCTTATCAACCAGGCTGCCGTCGACGCCCGGCTCTTTATTTGGAGTGTGAAATTCTTGCGTGGCAAAAGCGAGGCCGACTCCATCGACGTCTACCCGGACGACCACGGACTGGACCGCGATATGGCGCCCGGCGCGATCTTCCGACATGTAGGTTGCTTGTAATGTCATCGTGATCAAGGTGCCGGGATACCAGCGCGCATCGGTAAGCAGATAGAACCCAGTCGAACTAATGTCGCGGATGGTGTGTGGCGCCGGGGCGGCACCATCCCAGTAATAGGCAATTAGGCGAGGCGCCGTCAGACGCGCTGCTCTCCTGCGCTCTCTGGACTGCAACATCTCGTTGAACCAATTCTTCGCTGACTTCATGGTGTCCGTTCCTTGCTCCACTGCTCGTTCGTCCCAGTTAGCCGCTGAGCGATACGATGGTGCTTTTGCTCAATCGGGCTCCCATCTCCTCAGCCGCGCAGATCAGCAGTTGATCTCCGGGCTGGGTCTGCGATGAATAGATAGTGTGAGTCGGCAGTTCCAAAACACTTGCGGCCTGGATCCTCAGGGGCGCAATACGGAATCTGGGGAAGTGCTCTATAAGATGGATGACGCGATAGTTCTCGTCGAGGTAAATCAGATCGAGGGGGAACAGGACACCCAGGGTATGAACTCCACTCGACGGTACGACCCACATCCCTTCATTGAGCCTCAACCTGAGCTTTCCAATCAGCCCTCTCAGACGCGCGAAGGTAGTATCCGCCAGAGCGACGCCCAGGCAAAGAAAGCATTCGCGAGTCTGGTTGTACACGCAATACGTCTGTCGTTCCATTTCAATCTCCCGCTTTTGGCGAGCACTCGCTAAAAGAGCGCTGTCTCCAGGCCTTGCCTCGTTACCCTTTCATGCGCTCATCTTCTCCTGCAATTTTCCTGTAGCCCAAATTTGCAGTTAGCCGGGTTCACTCCCAGCACGCAAACACCGCGTGCTGGGCCCGCTTTCAATATCGACTGTAAGGGAGGTGAACTAGTGAACTCGCTTCCGACGACGCTGAATCAAAACGATCAGTACGACGACAAAGAGTACAGCGGCAACCGCCCGAATAATCGTTACATTGTCCATGTAAATCCTCCCTTCTCTCAGTGTGTGAGGTATTTCTGAAAAGACTCCATCATGATGATCACCGCGGGCCCCAGCGTTACCAGGAAGAGAGAAGGAAAGATAAACAGGACGAGCGGGAAGACCAGCTTAATGGTGGTCTTCGCCGCTTGCTCCTCTACTCTCTGGCGACGCTGAGTTCTGAGGGTATCGGAATGAACCCGCAGTGTTTTGGCAATGCTCGTGCCAAACTGTTCCGACTGGACCAGCACGGAGACCAGACTACGCACGCTCGGCACATCGGTGCGGTCGGCAAAGTTTCTCCACGCATCGGTACGGGCCCTTCCGGCGCGCTGTTCCAGTACGACGATACTCAATTCATCGCAGATGGCCGGCTGAGCTCCGCGTAACTCCTCGGCGGCGCGCGCTGCCGCCTGGTCGAGGCTCAATCCCGCCTCAATACAGATCACAAGCAGATCGAGGACGTCCGGCAGACCTTGCCGAATGCGTGACTGCCGGATGGTGATCCGCCTTCCCAGCCAGAAATCGGGAACCAGAAAACCAATCCCCAGTGCAACGGCATAAACGAAGAACGGATTGTAGCGCGCAATGCCGGTGATCATGGCCACCAGACCGAGGGTCACGGGGACCAGGAGCTTCGCGCTGTAGAAGATGTTCACCGCGGATTCGCTGCGATAGCCGGCGCGTATCAGGCGTTGTTGCACCACTGAGACCTCTGCCTGACTCTTCGGCAGCAACCGCTCCATCCGCTCCGCCATATTGCCAAGCGAGAGACCTGACTTCTGAAGGCGACTCAGGAAGCCGCCCTGCGTAGTATGCGGCGCGAGTACGGCGGAGATTCTCTGAGTCATCGCCTCCCGGTAAAACAGAAGCAGGCCGCCGCTCGCAATCAATAGAAAGACAACCAGGAACGTAAAGATCAGAAAGCCCATAACTCACCTTTAAACGTCCATGCGGACGATCTTGCGAATGATCAAAGCACCTGTGATTGTCATCCCCGCCGCAGTGTAGAGCAGCTTGATGCCGATAGGACGTTTCCACAAAAGACTCATCGTCTCGGGATTAACGAGATACAGGCCGATCCCGAGTACCACGGGAAGAAACGAAAGGATCCATCCGGTCAGCCGCCCTTGAGCGGTATGGACACGGACCTGCCTCCTGAGACGGAACCGTTCCCGAATCACATAGGCTGCCTTGTCGAGTACCTCGGCGAGGTTTCCTCCGCTCTCCTTTTGAATCAGAATGGCCGTTACGACGATTCTTAGATCCTGCAGCGGAACACGAGCAACCAGGTTCTCCATCGCGCTCCTTAGTTCCAGGCCGTAGTTCTGCTCGTCGAAGCAGATTCGGAACTCGCTCCCGATCGGCTCCGGAGATTCACGCGCTACCAGGCCAAGAGCGGAGATGATGCTATGGCCCGCGCGGAGTCCAGTCACCATCAGATCAAGCGCCTCCGGCAGCTCCTGTTCGAATTTTGCAAAACGCTGATTGCGTTTATTGAGCACAAAAGCAAAAGGCGCACCGCCCAGCAGCAGACCGATCAGCAGAGAAAAGATGATCGTTCCCGTTCTCAGGTAAATCAGATAGGCGGGGATCACGCAGCAAACGGCGGACATCAGGATCAAGGCGCCCGCGGTCCACTTCAGATTCGCCTGATTGAGAAGATTCCGTAAGCGTGGCGCCAACTCCAGTTTCAACAGCCAACGATTAATCCAGGGGATGGTGCTGAGCAGTTCGTTCTTGCGGACATCGATCATCTGATCGTGCGACTTCGACCCTGCATTGGCCAGCACCAGGTCAAGGGTGGCAAGGACCTTCTTTGTCTGCTGGGAGGTGCCGACTCCGCTCCCGATAAGGATCAGGGCGAAGATCAAAAACGCGCTTAAGAATACGAGGACCAGCAGCAATATCATGTCCTTCTCCTTTCCCGGCTCAGTTCACTTCCAGAGGCTGCTCGAACAGCCCGGTTGGCAGGAAGATACCCGCAATGCGAAGTTGTTCGAGGAACTTCGGCCGAATCCTGGTCGGCTGGAACACGCCGACCACTTTGCCATCTGGACCGATGCCTTTTCTGCTGAAGACGAAGATCTCGTGCATACTCACGACGTTCTCCTCCATGCCGGTGATCTCGGAGATGTTGACGACCTTGCGGCTTCCATCGCTCATACGCGAAACCTGAACGACAAGAGCAATGGCCGAAGCGATCTGATGTCGGACCGTCCTTTCCGGCATATTCATGTTGGTCATTGCAACCATCGATTCGAGCCTGGACAAGGCATCGCGCGGCGAGTTGGCGTGGATCGTGGCCATCGAGCCCTCATGCCCGGTATTCATCGCCTGGAGCATGTCGAAGGCTTCTTCTCCGCGTACTTCTCCAATAATGATGCGGTCGGGGCGCATACGGAGACTGTTGATGAGCAACTGGCGCTGGCGAACCGCTCCCAGACCTTCGACGTTAGGCGGCCGGGTCTCCAGCCGCACGATGTTTTCCTGCGCTAGTTGCAGTTCGGCGGCATCTTCAATCGTGACGATGCGCTCATCCTTCGGAACATACTGCGAGAGGATATTCAGAAACGTGGTCTTGCCGGCGCCCGTCCCGCCGGAGATCAGGATGCTGATACGTGCGCGTACAGCGGCGGCCAACACCTCCATCATTTCGGGTGAGATGCTCTTCAACTCCACTAACTGGTTGGCCGCCAGCGGACCCGTCCCGAAACGGCGTATGGACAAGGCCGGGCCATCGAGCGCCAACGGCGGAATGATGGCATTGACACGAGAGCCGTCGGGCAAGCGCGCGTCGACCATCGGCGAAGACTCGTCCACTCTGCGGCCTACGCGTGACACGATGCGATCAATGATCTGCATCAGGTGGCGATCGTCGCGGAACTCCATCGCGACTCTCTTGAGGACTCCGCCGCGCTCTATATAGACATTCCCTTTACCGTTCACCAGGATGTCGGATATGCTCGCGTCCCGGAGCAAAGGTTCTAGCGGGCCGAGGCCGAATACCTCATCCAGGAGATCAGCCTGGATCTTCTCCTGCTCGCTCAAGCTCAAAGGCACCCGCTGACTGCCGATGATCTCCTGGATCATGCCAGCTACCGCCAATCGCGCCTGATCGGAGTTGACGCGAGAGAGCTTCTCCAGATCCAGCTTCGAGATCAGGGTCTGATGGATCTCCGTTTTGAACTTCTCAACATTCAGTTGTTCCACTCTGTGCCATCCATAGCGTCATGAGGAAATCGTCTTCATCCAAATAAACTGAACCGCTTCTTCTTTCCAGAGACCGCCGGCAAGCCGCAAGCCGTTCTAGCCATCTGCCGGATCACCCGCGCAATAGGCGAGTCGTCCAGCGCCAGCGGCGTGGCGGTGTTTTGCGCCTGTTGTGCGGCTGAGTAGTCGCTGGGGATCTTCCAACTGGCGGGCAAAGTCAGCGCCTTCGTAATGCTTTCTTCATCGATGCCGAGCGAACGAGGAGTGTAGCGGTTGAGCACAATCTCGACTTTGGTGCGGTCGGAGGTGAAGAACTCCGCAACCAGACGATTTGAATTACGTAGTTCGGATATGCTGACCTGCGTGACCAGGTAGACCGTCGAGCTTGCTTCAAAGAGAGCCTTGGCCGTCGATCCAAACCGTGATCCCGCATCGACCACCACGTAGTCAAAGTCCTGTCTGGCAATCGCCAACAGCTTCTCGATGGCCTCATCGGAAGCATGAATCGGGGTGTATTTGTCGGGAGCCACCAGCACGGACAATCCCGAGCTGTGCTTGATCAATAGCTTGGAAAGGAAATTGGAGTCCAGGCGGCTGAAATTCTGAAGAGCATTCGCCGTTGAAAACTGAGTGGTGATTCCAAGATCGAGCGCTGCGTCCCCAAAAGGAAGATTGAGATCAATCAGGACCGTGTTCTTCCCGGACTCCTGAGCAAGCGAGATGGCAAAGTTGCTGGCGACGGTGGTGACGCCGGAACCGCCTTTGGCACCAATAAATACCAGTGACTTGCCGCCTACCTTTTTGGCGAGCCGGTCCGTGGGACGTCGGACCGCCGCGCGAACCATGGCTTCGGCAATCGTCCCCGGGGTTATGGGCGGAGTGAGGAACTCCCGTGCCCCGGCCCTCATGCAGCGGACCAGCATCTCCGGAAAGACCTGGGTTGAATAGACCATCACGGTCAGCGAGCTATGACCGCAGATGTTCTCCACCAGGTCGAGAGCATGTTCCGGGTTGCTGTCCAACTCGATGATGATGACGTCGTAATCCGCCTCAAGGAGCCGCAACACATCATCCAATTCGGGATAGGTGGAAAACTCCCGCATAACGCTAACACGCAGTCCGGCCAGAGCTTCGGCAATGGGCTTGCGATGAAACTCCTCGGGGCCGATCAACGCAACCGATAGCGTGTTGCTGTTGAGCGAGTCGGTGTCCTTGGCGGAAGTAGGCATCATCGATGGGCTCCCTTCCGCTTGCAACATCCCGTCCGATCTGATTGAGGTTGACATAGTCTAAGTAGGTTCAGCATTGTGCATCTTCCGGCTTCAATGAGAAAAGAACGAGACGAGCGTTCCGAGCGCAATCGCCGGAGCGTAGGGCATTTTACGTGCGAGGGGATTATCGAGCACCAGTTCTGGATGGGGACGAAGTCCGCGCTTCTTCAAACCGAAGATAATATCCCCCGTGCCCTTGAATAAGTCGCCTAGAAAGCCACCGGCAATGGCCCAGCAAAGGGCCATAACACCACCTACAATTCCCGTGAGGACCATGGCTATCAGCATCTGCGACGGACCGATCCAGGCCCCGATGGCGGCGCACAGCTTTACGTCCCCCATCCCCATGCCGCCCATCAGACAAAGAATGCCGAAAAAGACCCCGCCCAGCGCCATGCCAGCGACACTATGTCCGATCCCAGACAAGCCGTGCGTCCAGCCGGAGACAACCACTCCCGCCAGCAGGAAAGGGAGCACCAGCCAGTTCGGAATGCGACGGCTGCGCAAGTCCGTGAACGTCGCAACGGCAAGAACAATAAGAGTCGGCCACCAGGCAATCGAATGCATACACGAGCGCTTTCTCCCATTTAAGGGGAGGACATTCTTGAAAAAGCAATTAGCCCTCCAAATCGCGCGAGGCCTGGAGTGGCCTGAATTCAGGACGTTAGGGCCGTCCCGCCTCCTGGGATGTGTACGGCTGTTTACAAACGGCACCGGCGAGTGAAGCGACACATATACACCCTGCCTTACCGCCGCCTCGGGGAAAGAACAACGGCAGATGGGAGATTGGACCGGTGACAAAATTCAAGGGTGAAATAGTCGTGTAAGTAGTAGCCCACGTGACGATAGCCAATAAAGGCCTCTATATCTACCCAAAAAGTAACCTTGCAGTTTATTTGATTTTGTGACCATAGTTACTCTAGACGCTTCGAAGTGAATAGGTTAGTACTTAGCTTCTCATCGAGTGGTGGAAGGTTATTTCCCTCCATCATGGCAATGAATGGCTTAGTAAAAAGAAGCTTCAACGGGCCAATGATGTCACAGTTTCGGTTGATCGTATTTTGGCGTCAACTTAAGGAGAGCGCCCATGAATATATGATCCGGATTGGACTGTACTCTGAAGACTGCAACCTGCAACCACTTCTATCTTCTGCTTTGGGAAAAGAATTTCAGGTTCTTATCAAATCGAATGAAGATGGGATCGACTCCATGCTTTCCGCAAGGGGTTGTGATGTAGTTATCCTCGATCTGGACTCCAGCCATAGCTCGCTGAAGCAGAGAATCGCCTGTTTCCGGCAACTTGCCGCCTCTCAGGTTTCCTCTGTGGTCATGGCCGACGACGATCTTCGGCCCATCGCCGTAGAACTTGTTCGGCTGGGCGCCTACGGCTATTGCCGCAAACCTCCCTCCATTCGAGATCTGAAAGCATTACTGCACCGGGCATATGAAAACTCTTCGCTCCGGCAAAAACTACAGACCGCGCAGATGGAACTTGAAAAGGCCCGCTGCGGTCAAATGATCGGATGTAGCGCGCCCATGCTGCATGTGTATGATCTCGTGCGTCGGGTCGCCAATCTCAATGCCTCCGTACTGATTACCGGCGAAAGTGGCACGGGCAAGGAGTTGATCGCCAGTGCCGTCCACAACATGGGTTCCCGCTCCGAACGCCCATTCGTTGCCGTCTCCTGCGGCGCTATTCCAGAGACTCTGATCGAAGCTGAGTTGTTTGGCCATGAAAAAGGAGCGTTCACCGGGACCGTCGGAACGCGGGAAGGTTATATGGAGCAGGCAGCCGACGGTACGCTGTTTCTCGACGAGATAGGTGAGCTCAGCTTAAGTACACAGGTCAAGCTTCTACGTGTTCTACAGCAACGCGAGTTCTGCCGGCTGGGCAGCAACCGCCTTATCCCGATGCGTGCTCGTCTGATCTTCGCAACCCACCAGGACCTCGGTGAAATGGTGGCCCAGGAAAAGTTTCGACAGGATCTTTATTACCGGATTAATGTCTTTAGGATCGACGCCCCGCCTCTTCAGGAGCGTGTGGAAGATATCCCAATGCTGGCCTTGCATTTTCTGCAGCACTACTCTGAGCTATACGGAAAGCCGATGGAAGAGATCGAGCCGGAAGCGATGGCTTTGTTGCAGGCCTACGCCTGGCCGGGAAACGTGCGCGAACTGGAGAACGTAATTCAGCGGGCCATTATCCTTGCCAAGAGCAACAGCATTTGTGCGGAAGATATTCCCAGGAACATTCAGGAAGAGGGCGTCGTCAGCATTGGCGACTATCATCCCGCGGGATCATTCGAGCGACAACTTCGTGACTACAAGATCAAGCTGGCCGCAACAGCTGTGCGGGACAACAACGGAAATAAGACGCTTGCCGCGCGCAGTTTATGTATCTCCCGTGCCTACCTGCATCGCTTGATCCGGCTTCCCGAACATAGTCCGGCTGACGAAGAGAATATGCTCGCCGAAGAATGCACCCGCGAACTGGGAGCGGTGTGAGCGTCGCATCCGCGGTCTCTGGGAGTACAGCCGCCGCTTCTCCGGGTATTCGTGTCTTTAGAAAACTCTTCTCCTTCTCCGCGATGCTCGCGGGTCTTCTGGGTGCTCTAGCCGTGCTGACAGTGCGGTCGCGCTTTGACGACCCCGATATGTGGTGGCACCTGAAGACAGGCGAGATCATCTGGGATACTCACACTATCCCCGTCGCAGATGCTTTTTCCTATACAGCGGCTCACCATGCCTTGGTCCCGCACGAATGGCTCTCGCAGTTCCTCATCTATGGTGCGTACCGATTCGGCGGCTATTCCGGCCTGATGCTCTGGCTGTGCTTCTTCAGCGCTGCCATTCTTATCGCCGGGTACGCCCTATGTTCGCTCTATTCGGGAAATACGAAAATAGGTTTTCTTGGAGCACTGGTCATCTGGTTCTTTGCCACCAGCGGCTTCGCCATACGGCCCCAGATGATCGGGTATTTTCTGCTGATCATCGAATTGCTGCTGCTGCATCTCGGGCATACCCGTAATCCGCGCTGGTTCTTCTGTCTCCCCCCGCTGTTTGCGGTCTGGGTAAACTGTCACGGATCATTTCTCCTAGGGCTTATTCTTGCAGGGATATTTCTCTTCTGTTCCTGCTTTAATTTTCGCATTGGTTCGCTCGTCTCAATACGTTGGGATCTGCGTCAGCGGCAGATTCTGGCTCTCGCGATCGGTCTCTCGGCCGCGGCCTTGTTTCTCAATCCCGTGGGATTGAAACAGGTTCTGTACCCGCTCGATACTATCCTGCATCAACCTGTCGGTCTTGGCATCGTAGAAGAGTGGTTGCCGCTCCGGATGAACGAAGGGCGCGGCATTGGATTGCTGGCGGTTCTTGGGTGCATTTTTCTCGTAATCCTCATACAACAGTCGGAGTTGCTTTGGCATGAGTTGGTCTTGTTGGGCATGGGCACATGGCTGGCTGTCGATCACCAGCGACTAGTGTTCATCTTTGGTATATTGGCCGCGCCTGTTGTGTCGCGACTGCTCTCAGCTTCGTGGGACAACTACAACGCGGAGGAGGATCGTCCTCTGCTCAACGCGGCGTTCCTGGCCGCATCGCTGCTGGCAGTCTTTTGGGGATTTCCGAGCTATCGATACCTTGTAGCGCAGGTGGAGCAACACAGCCCGGTAAGAGCGGTAGAGTTCATGGAGACCCATCACCTCTCCGGTCCCATGCTGAACGAATATGTCTACGGGGGATACTTGATCTCGTCCGCGCCCAACTACCCCGTTTTCATCGACGGCCGGGGCGATATCTTCGAATGGTCAGGTATCTTCAGCGAATTTACGGAATGGGCGACGCTCCAGAATGACCCAAATCAACTTCTCGACAAGTACGGGATCAATTTCTGCTTGTTGTCCCGCAACTCTCCTATGGCGCATGTTCTATCGCTGTTGCGTAACTGGAAGGTTTCCTACTCGGACAACGTGGCTGTAATTTTTATGCGAGTTTCTTCCGGGCCTGATATACCGCAGACTTTGGAAACACCACCCTAGTTCAATTCCAGGATTGAATTTCATGAGGTGTTATTCTCACCGATCCCTCGCGAGGAAATTGAAAAACTGCTACCGCCCAAGCGGAAGCACATGATTAGAGATTTTCAAAAGCTCAGCGGCTTATCTCCCGAATACTTGTTAGGTCGTCTCGGGGATATGCGTCCGCCAGCGCACGCCGGTACCAGTTCGCTGTTTCAGACCAGCCAACTCGTTCCGGAAGATCGGGCAATGCGGATTCTGTGAAATGCTCGCTATCGGCTAGGACCGTGTGAACCGGGTCTGCTGCTTTTCCTGGTGGCGTTCGACGGCCAGCTGGATGAGGCGGTCGATGAGCCTTTTGTAAGGCAGCCCGCTGGCGCCCCACAGTTTGGGGTACATGCTGATGCTGGTAAAGCCGGGCATGGTGTTGATCTCGTTGAGATAGACACTGGATTTCTTTCCCTTGCGGGCAGGCTCCATCAGAAAGTCGACGCGGGCAAGGCCGGAGCAGTCGCAGGCGCGGAAGGCGGCGATGGCCATGGCGCGGATCTGTTTCGATTCGGCTGCGGTGAGCCTGGCGGGAATGATGGGGATGCTGGGGTCTTCGGGGGAGTCGGCGTACTTGGACTCGTAGTCGTAGAACTCCTTGTTGGGGACGATCTCGCCCACCACGGAGGCTTCGGGAGCGTCATTGCCAAGGACGGCAACCTCGAGTTCGCGGGGCTTGACGCCGGGGCCGCCCACGCCCTGTTCGATGACGAGTTTGCGGTCGAAGCCAGCGGCGAGGTTCATGGCCGCGGGCAGCTCGGCGCGGTTGTGGACCTTGGAGATGCCGACGCTGGAGCCGAGGTTGGCGGGCTTCACGAAGAGAGGATACTCAAGCGCTTTTTCGATTCGGCGGGTCGAGCGTTTGGGATCGGACTTCCATTCGGCGCGGGTCAGGGCGAGGTAGGGTGTCTGCGGCAAACCGGCGGCGGCGAAGAGCTTTTTCATGACATCCTTGTCCATACCGGCGGCGGAGCCGAGGACGCCGGAGCCGACGTAGGCCAGGTCGGCCAGTTCGAAGAGGCCCTGAATCGTCCCGTCTTCGCCGAAGGTTCCGTGCAGGACAGGGAAGACGACGTCGAGGGTTTGCGTGAGGTTGCCGCCTTGCTGGACGAGGTCCGCGCTGGCGCTTAGCTGCAGCGGCTCAGGCTGACCAGTCTCTCCTGCGAGCAGCGACTGTGCTTCGCCGGAGGTGAGCCATTGTCCTTGCTTAGTGATGCCGATGGGGATGACTTCATACTTCTTTCTGTCGATGGCTTTAAGGATGGAGGCGGCGGAGAGCAGAGAAACTTCGTGCTCGCCGGAGCGGCCGCCGAAGAGGATGCCGATGCGTTGCTTTTTTTTCATGTTGGTCGTTTCCTCTTCCAGTCTCCGATAAATGTGAAGCGGCGGCGCGGTGGATCGTTTCTTAGAACCATGATTGCTACGGGGTACCGGCAGAGCGGCATAACCTAACTCCTAAGCGGTTGCGTCACGCAGGCAGGCGTCGTAGAGTGGCACCGGCAGCGAAAGTTGCGGAACAGCGATGTTCAGCTTATCGAAGCGCATTGCAATCGGGCGGTCTCGATTGGGCGCGAAATCCAACAGGAATTTCTGAATTGCCGGTCAAAGGGAATATCCATGTTTATCGATGCAACAAGCATGAGGTCAGAGAAAGTGAAGAGCGAAATGCGACGTCGTTGTGGCAGGCGCAACACAAGAGGCGGCAGGAAAGGAATGCGGACGGCGCTGGTGCTGGTCTGGATCGCATGCCTTGCCGTACCAGCGCTGGCCGCAAAGAGAGCAAAGCCTGACTTTGGCCCGAATGTGGCTGTGTTTGACCCTTCGATGCCCTCGGCGGCGATTCAGGGGGAGATCGACAAGGTCTATGCCGTGCAGCGGCGAAACGAGTTCGGCAGCGAGCGCAACGCGTTCTTATTCTTGCCGGGCGAATACAAGGTGGATGTTCCCGTGGGGTTCTACACCGAGGTGCTGGGGCTGGGCGCTTCGCCCGACGCGGTTCACATCACCGGCAACGTTCACTCCGATGCCGCGGCAAGGAACGACAACGCCACCACCACTTTTTGGCGGGCCATCGAGGGACTTTCGGTGACGCCCACCGGCGGCACCATGCAGTGGGCGGTCTCGCAGGCCGTGCCCTTTCGGCGCATGCACGTTCGCGGCAACCTGGTGCTCAACCAGAAGCACGGATGGGCCAGCGGCGGCTGGATGTCGGACAGCCTGATCGACGGCAACGTCAACTCCGGCACGCAGCAGCAATGGATCTCCAGAAACTGTGAGTGGGGCAGTTGGACGGGCGCGAACTGGAATATGGTCTTCGTCGGTGTGCCTCACCCGCCCACGGGCGAATGGCCCGATCCGCCTTATACCAAGGTCGCGGAGACTCCCGTGGTCCGCGAGAAGCCGTTTCTCGAGGTGGATGCTTCGGGCAACTACAGCGTGCGCGTTCCGACGTTGCGCCGCAACAGCGTGGGCATCACATGGCATGGAGGATCGACGCCGGGGAAGTCTATCCCTCTAAGCAGGTTCTATATCGCGCGGCCGGACGTCGATACGGCGGCGAGCATCAACGCGCAACTGGCGCGGGGCAGGAACCTGCTGTTTACGCCGGGCATCTACGAGTTGAAGGACGCCATCCGTGTGACCCGGCGCGGCACGGTGGTAATGGGGCTTGGGTTCGCCACGCTGAAGCCGACCAGCGGCACGGCCGCCATGGTCACGGCGGACGCGGACGGGATTATCGTTGCCGGTCTGCTGTTCGATGCCGGAGAGGTGAAGTCACCGGTCCTGTTGCAGGTGGGGCCGAAGGGGAACAAGGCCCGCCACGCGAAGAATCCCATCTCGCTCTACGACGTCTTCTTCCGGGTCGGTGGCGCGGGCGTGGGGCGCACGGTGGGGAATCTCGAGATCAACAGCAACGACACCATCGTCGATCACACCTGGATCTGGCGGGCGGATCACGGCAGGGGCGTCGGCTGGGACAGCAATCTGAGTGCGAATGGTCTTGTCGTAAATGGCAACGACGTCACTATCTATGGTCTGTTCGTCGAGCATCACCAACAGCATCAGGTGCTCTGGAACGGCAATGGCGGGCGAACTTACTTCTACCAATCGGAGATTCCGTACGATCCTCCGAACCAGGCGAGCTACACCAGCGCGTCCGGTCCGAACGGCTGGGCCTCCTACAAAGTGGCCGATGGCGTGACTAGTCATGAGGCATGGGGGCTGGGAATCTACAGCGTCTTCCGCCATCCCAATGTGGTGTTGAGCCGAGCCATCGAGGTTCCGAAGGCCCCCGGCGTCCGTTTTCACCACATGATTACGGTGACTTTGGACGATAAGGGGGAGATCAGCAACGTCATTAATGATACCGGTGGAGCGACGAGGCCGGCGTCGAAGGGCAAGCCGCGGGTGATACGGAAGGTGACGGAATATCCATAAAATGTGCCATATCCCCTAAATATGCAAAACTTTGCAGATAAAATACGCATCGTACTTTTTGGTGTTTCTTGCTCATTTGGTGATTTTTGATAACTGCCTTGACTCTGACACGCTGGTTGCTAATTCGGAGAGCAGGTTGTTCAACGAAACATTACCCGAAAGAAAGGCCTTCCCATGTCGAACGATGGCAATCAAGCTGGTTGTACCGTGAAAAAGCTATTTTGTTTTCCGATGATCCTCCCCTTCCTGGCAGCAGCACTGGTGCTGACTGGGGCGATTGTTGTGGGTTGCAGCAGCGGCAGTTCAGCGCCTACGGCTTCCGGTATGGCGAAGGTTTCCGTGAAGCTGAGCGATCCATCGACCTGTATGGCACCCAATGGTCCTTATCAGCATGTTTATGTGACCGTGACCGATATCAAAGTGAGTACGAACGCGACGGCCTCCGACAGCGATTCGAGCTGGGTCGACCTTACTCCCAATCTGTCCGGAGCCCCACAACAGATTGACCTTTTGGGACTAGCGAACAACCAGTGTTTTCTGGCGGCGCTGGGCGATTCACTGGAATTGCAGGCAGGAAATTATCAGCAGATTCGCGTGATTCTTGCGGATAATTCGGCTACGAACAAGATCAAGAGCAACGCCTGCGCCGGCTCCGCCAACTGCGTAATTTTGAGCGATGGCAGCACTCATACGTTGCAGCTTTCGAGTGAATCGAAGACCGGCATCAAGATTCCTTCGGGGCAGATTGCCGGGGGCGGATTCAATATTGCCGCAGGGCAGACGAAAGATCTGGATATCGACTTCAATACATGTGTTTCCATCGTGCAGCAAGGGAATGGGCAGTACCGCCTGAAGCCGGTGCTGCATGCGGGAGAGGTAAGCATAACTGCGACCTCGATCAACGGAACCGTGGTGGACAATGCAACGGGCAAGCAGATTGATGGCCAGGTAACGGTCGCGTTGGAGCAGAAGGATGCCTCGGGGATCGATCGCGTCTTTATGAGCACGCTGACCGATGCCAGCGGTCACTTTGTCTTCTGCCCGCTGCCCCAGGGAACCTATGATGTCGTGATCGTGGGCCAGAACACCTCTGGCGTCGTCTATTCGCCTGCTGTCATTACTGGGGTTACGACGGGATCGGCGCTGTCGACGGTGGCGTTGCATGCGCTGCCGGTGGTTTCGGTCGGTCCGGCAACGTTGCAGGGTCAGGTGACGTCGCAGAACATGGCCAATCCGGCGGCGGCGACTGCGATTGACGTTCAGTTGAGTGCGCTGGAGGCGGTGAGCAGCACATTGACCGTGACTGTGCCTCTGGTACCAAATACGACCCAATCGAGCGTTGTGGCTGCGCTTACGACTGCCGCCAATTCTGCCTGCCCGGCCAATACAGATTGCGCGAACTATAGTCTGCAGCTTTCGGCAGGCGCGCCGTTTGTTGGAGCTTTCTCTGCCGGAGGAACGACGTTGACGCAGAGTACGCTTCCCGCTTCGTATGTTGTGGATGGAATCGCGTTCGTACCATCGTCCGGCGGAACGCTGGACTGTTCGCCGAATGAACTGAAGGCAACCGCCGTTACACCAGCCCCCGGAGTTCCTGCACCGGTTTCGACGCTGGCTTTTGCAGGATGTCAGTAGCCTCGAAGGAGGTCGTTTCAGCAAAAGGCCACTCGATATCGGGTGGCCTTTTGCGGGGCTGAGTGCTCTTCCGCGCTCACACGTTGAATTTGAAGAACAGAATGTCGCCATCCTTGACGACATACTCCTTACCCTCGGAGCGGAGAAGTCCCTTCTCCTTGACCGCCTGCTCGCTGCCGTAGATGAACAGGTCGTCGGAGGCGTAGCAGTCCGCCTTGATGAAGCCGCGCTCGAAGTCGGAGTGAATGACGCCCGCCGCTCCGGGAGCCTTGGTTCCGCGCTTGATGGTCCAGGCGCGGACCTCCTGCACGCCTGCCGTGAAGTAGGTAATGAGGTCGAGCAGGCGGTAAGCGGAGTGGATGAGGCGGTTGAGTCCGGGCTCGGAGAGCCCCATGTCCTTGAGGAATTCGTCGCGCTCGGCAGGCTCAAGCTGGGCGATCTCCGCTTCCATGGCTCCACAGATGCGGACGACCTGGGCGCCCTCGTCGGCGGCACGCTTTTCGACGGCCGCGGTATACGCATTGCCTTCGATCAAGCCGGACTCGTCGACGTTAGCCACATAGAGCTGGGGCTTGGCGGTGATGAGGAAGAGCTCGCGAGCGACGAGCCTCTCCTCGTCGGTGAGGTCGGCGGTGCGGGCAGGCTTCCCAGCGTTGAGGGCGGCGAGCAGTTTCTGCATCGCGCTGGCTTCGGTCTTGATCTTGTGGTCGCTCGTGTTCTTGGCCAACTTCTCGACCTTGGTGTTGCGCTTTTCCACGGTATCGAGGTCGGCCAGCAGAAGTTCGGTATTGATGATGTCGATGTCGTGCAGCGGATTGACGCCGCCGGCGACGTGGACGACCTCGGGGTCGTCGAAGCAGCGGACGACGTGGCAGATAGCGTCGGTGGCACGGATGTGGCCGAGGAACTGGTTGCCTAGGCCTTCACCCTTGCTCGCTCCTTCGACCAGACCGGCGATATCGATGAACTCCATCGTGGTGGGAACGAGAGACTTGGGCTGGATGAGGGCGGCGATCTTCGCCAGCCGCTCATCGGGCACCGTGACGACGCCGGTGTTGGGGTCGATGGTGCAGAAGGGATAGTTGGCTGCCTGAGCCTTGGCCGAGGTGAGGGCGTTGAAGATAGTGCTTTTTCCGACGTTGGGCAGGCCAACGATTCCACAATTGAGAGGCATTTTTCTATGAAGTCCTTAACTTCTATTGAAACATGCCCGGAGGTGGGAACCTGAATCCGCGGCGCTCCAACCTCACGTCCTCAAATGCCAGACGTGGGGCACCCGGTTTGTCGTGAGGCCGGGTACCCGGTTTTGTAATTAGCTACGCGGCGGCGATGCGTCGGGTCAGGTCGTTCTGCTCGGCCCTGGACTCGGCTCCAATGGTGAAGGCGTCGAGGACGCCGCTTCCCAGAGCGTAGCGGATGGCTTCGCCGGGGCGGTTGCGCATGTCGCCCTGGCCCAGGATCTTCATGCCGACGATGCCTTTGCCGGAAGCGCGCATCTCCTTAATGACGCCGATAACGGTCTTCGGGTCGGCGTCCATGTGAGATTGGATAGGGTTGAGACGGACGAGATCGACTTCGACCCAGGGCGATGCGGCAGCGGCGCGCAGCGCGGGCAGCGTGTGGCAGGAGGCTCCGTGGGCGCGGATGACGCCCTTCTGCTTGGCCTCCGAAAGCACGTCCATGACGCCGCGATAGCGCGTCGTCCAGTCGCCTTCGGTGACGCAGTGGATGAGCAGGATATCGATGTAGTCGGTGCCCAGCTCCTTGCGGAAGCGATCGATATCCTTGCGCAGACCGGCGGGGTCGCGATTATCGGATTTGGTGAGGACGGTCACCTTGTCACGAGGAAGCTTCTTGATGGCGGCGCCGACGTAGGGATGGCTGCCGTAGGAGTCGGCGGTATCGAAGAAGCGGAGGCCGTTGTCGTTGTAGCCGTCAAGCAGCAGGGTGACGAAGGCATCGGTGCCGAGGCGGGTCTGGTTGGAGTGGCCGCCGCCGCCGACGGTGCCCGTGCCCATGGCAAGACGGCTGGTGCGGATGCCGGTCTTGCCGAGGACGATCTCGTCATGCGCGTTGAACTTGCGGGGCAGTGACTGGGTTTCGAGGGAAGCCGCCGGAGAGAATCGCGATGCGACCAGGGTCGCGCCGAATCCGGTGACAGTACGACGCAGAAAATCTCTTCTCAGCATGGCGTACTCCTTTGCGGGATAGAATACGCCGATTTTGCGGTGTTGGCTCGCGGGAGCAATTCCCCTTCGGGTCTACAGTGAGACTTCGGAGTCTTGGCCGTTTTCTCTCAAGGAAAACGGCACTCCTCGAAATTTTCCACTTCACGGTGACGGGAGAATTGCTCTACTTCGCCGGTTTTTGCCGAGGCATCTTACAGGCGAAGTTGGACTCGTCGTTCGTGCTGCCCTTGCCGTCATAGACGGCAACCTGAGGGTAGGGGCAAAGCGGCCGGGTGCGGTCGATCTCCCCCTCGGTGGTATGAAAGGCGATGATCTTGTTGGGCGCCAGCCCATTTTCGACCCACTCTTCGAGCGCGGTAAGCCCATTGAAATGAGTGGGGCCTGGACCGCCGCCGCAGTGGTTCATGCCCGGCACCATGAAGAGGCGGAGGAACTGGGGGGTATCTCTGCCCACCGTTGCTTCAACCTGGTTGTAATAGTTGATGGTGTTGAGGGGCGAGATGTCGGGATCGCTCCAGCCGTGGTAGAGGATCATCTTGCCTCCCCGCCGCTGCAGGGGGCGAAGATCCGGGTTGACGGCATCGAGCGAACGAGCAGTTTTGTCGAGCGCCGTCTTCATGTCCTTGTGGTAGTTGAAGTTGAGAGCGTTATATTTGGGGTCTTCGAAGACCATGTCCTTGAAGAAACCGGTGGCCGCCTTCCAATGAGTCGCGGCGAAGGGCTTGTTGCCGGTAATCCAACTCGACCAGCCGCTGGAGCCGTTTTCGCCGCCGGGAACCAGGCCGGGATAGATGAGCCTTCCGCGGGAGTCGTGCGCTCCGCCCCAGATATCCTTGATGGCCTTGACCTGTTTGGGGGTGAAGCAGGAGGAAGGGGACTGGCCCGCTTTGCAGGTCAGCACTGCCGGATCGAAGTGGCACTGGCGAGGATCGTCGAGTACACCGTCCACGATGCCGTCGATTGCGTCGCAGGCCGAAGTGACTGCTTTGGCGAGCAGCGGCACCTTGGAGGCGGGAATGTAGCTCTCCGGGTCCTTGAGTGTAGCGATGGAGTACCAGAGATGCGCACCCGCATAGTGGCGAGTCCAGTTATTGGCCGGGTCGCCCACCAGCAGGCCGTCGTAATCCTCGGGGAAGCGTTGAGCCTCCATCAATCCCTGCTGCCCGCCCTTGGAACAGCCTACATAGTAGGAGTGCGCCGGTCCCTTGCCATAAAAGGCCTCTGTAATTCGCTTACCGTTGACGGTGGTAAGGTGCAGGCCGCGGTAGCCGAAGTCGGCTACAAGCTCAGGATGTCCCAGCGCCCAGGTGGAGTCGAAGCCGTTGCCGGGAGGCGTGTTGACGTGGCCAGTGTCGGTGCTGGCGGTGGCGTAGCCGCGCCGAAGAGCGGCGGACATGGCCAGGTAATTGATGGAGCCTGCCGTGCCTCCGTTGCCGACACCCTGGAACTTGCCATTCCAGGTGTGGAGCGGCAGCCAGACCTCGAATCGGATCGCCGGTTTGGTGGTAGCGGTGACGCGGCAGAATGCCGGCAGATTGCCGATGGGGTGGTGGAAGTGTGGCGGCGTGAAGCTGTCGGACGAGACGATTGAAGCTGAGGCGATCGTGGTGTTGGGAAGCTGGAGGCTGACCAGATTCCTGCACGACTGGGGACTGGCCTCGGCAAAGACTGGAGCGGCAAGGAGAAGCAGGACAAGCATGGGCAAGATTGCAAATGCGACCGGGGTTCGGGAGATGGAAACAGGTTCGTGAACGTTTTGCACAGTCCTCCTTGCCGATTGAAGTCCGTCGATTGAAATCTTATACCGCAGGCATCCTGCGGCCCGTGGCAGGTTGGATCACCTTATGGGTTATTCGTCGGGCCGAAGGTGCATTGTTCGATACTGGGCCGGGCAGGAATTATTGCATTTGTAAGCCGATTGAAACATTCGTCTTCTAATGTTGGTCTATGAAGCTCAGCTTCGTCATACCAGCCTTCAACGAAGAGTTCTATCTAGCGGACTGCATCGAATCCATCCTCAGGCAGACGCGAGGGCTGGAGCGGATCACCGAGATCATCGTCGTCAACAATGCCAGCAACGACGGTACGCGTGAGGTTGCGCTCAGGTATCCGCAGGTGAGGCTGGTCGACGAGCCTCGCAAGGGGCTGACCTTCGCGCGGCAGGCCGGTTTCCTGGCCAGCAGCGGAAGCCTGATTGCAAACGTGGACGCCGACTCGCGCCTGACCGATGGCTGGGTCGATCGTGTTCTGCGCACGTTCGAGGCCGAGCCAGAGCTGGCCGCGCTCTCCGGACCTTTTGTCTACTATGACCTGACACGCAGCCAGCAGGTCTTCGTCTATATCTTCTATCTGGTCGCGTGGATGAGCTACGCGATCAATCGCTACCTCCTCCGCGTCGGCTCGATGGTGCAGGGAGGCAACTTCATCGTCTCTCGCGCCGCGCTGGAACGAATCGGCGGATTCAACCTCGATATCTCCTTCTATGGCGAAGACACCGATATCGCGCGCCGGCTGCATAGCGTAGGAGACGTGATGTTCACCTTCGACCTCAGGATGTTCTCCTCGGCCAGGCGGTTGAAGGGTGAAGGCATGATGACGATGGCTGCACGCTACTCCATCAATTATTTCTGGACTACGTTCTTCAAGCGTCCCTATACGAACCGGCACATCGACATCCGGGAAGGCTCGGAGGCGTCGGAGACGCTTTGACGGCGGATCTCTGCGCCCCTTGGACCTGACCGTCTCAAGCATTCATAAAAATTGAGTTAGACCTGGAATTAGGTATAAGGCCGGTTCGGGAGAGCCTCTGCGGATGGACTTGCCCAGGGGCTTTGAAGCGGCGGCTGAAGATAGGAACCCAACGGCGGCGAGACTGTGATTTTAAGGTCACGATGACTTATAGTCTCCTTCATGTTTCGTTTCACCAAGGGGCCTAAGGTTATCTGTCTGTGAATTTAACACTTACCAATTTTTTTGGATTGCTGGGCGGCCTGCTCGTCCTCGCCTATGTAGCGAACCGTTTCTCGCGCCGGACCCGGGTTCCGGACGTAATCGTGCTTCTGGGTTGTGGAATTCTGCTGGGGCCGGTGCTGCACTGGATTGACGCCGACCACTTTCCCGCAATCATCCGGGGAATCGGAACTCTTGCGCTCGTCCTGATCCTTTTCGCAGCCGGGTTGGAACTGAATCTGCGTCGCGCGTTGAAGCAGTTTATGGCGGGCATGGTGCTGGCCGTGCTCAGCTACGGCCTGACGCTGGTTTGCGTCACGTATTTCTGCATGCGCTGGCTCGATCTGCACTTGATGCCCGCCCTTCTGGTGGCGGCGCCGCTGGCGTGCATCAGCGGATCGATCGTTCTGCCGATATTGGACCAGTTCGACCTGCGCTACGATCTGAAGACGACTCTGGTGATTGAAGCGGCTTTCGGCGATGGGCTCGGAGCTCTTGGCGTGAGTGTGCTGCTGGGTTTGGCAGCCGGTGGAAGCGCGGCATCGACTGAAAGCGGCGGGGCAATTCTGAGCGGGGTGTTTGGCCTGTTTTTGTTCAAATTTCTGCTGGCCTTTGTTATCGGCGTGGTCGCGGGGGCTTTATGGGTCAAATTGCTACCTTATGTCTCCGACAAGCAGTTCTGGCAGGTGCTGACCTTTGCCGCGGTGCTAATGGTCTACTCGGGCACGCACGCCGTGGGAGGAAGCGACCTGTTCGCTGTAATTGTCTTCGGAGCGACGCTTGCCAACCTGCTTGACCCACAGAATGCGATGCGGGTATTTGAATTTGAGAGTATCGCGGGCCGGAGCGACCAGATTCACTCATTCCATTCCGAGCTGGCGTTTCTGGTGCGGAGCTTCTTCTTCGTTCTTCTGGGCGCGATGATCAGCTTCCATGGGCTGCGGAAGCAGCTTTTGACGACCTTCGGAATTCTTGGAGTGCTGCTTGCCGTCCGTTTTGTGGCCGTGACCTGCAGCCGGGTGGTGTGGCGCGGAACCTCGTCCCGCGAACGCGAGCTTGCCACGTTCCTGATTCCGCGCGGCCTGATTACCGCTGTCCTGGCCCTGGAGGTCGTACAGGCAATGCCCGCCGACCTGGAATTCCTGCCTGCGCTGACCTTTGCGCTGATCCTGTTCACCAACGGGCTGGTGCTGGTGGCCTCCATCCGCGCTCGGAGCCTAGCGGAGACAGCGATCTCAGCGGAGACCGATCAAGGATAAACAAAGCAGCGTTGCATCAATACTCAGTCTCTGCGGCGGCCGCCCATCAGTTGCAGCACGGCGAGGAAGATATTGATGGCGTCGAGATAGATGGAGAGGGAGAGCGAGACGGCGGAGCGGCCGTCGCCACCGGCGCGGATGCGGGCGAAGTCGCCTACGGTGAGCAGGCTGAAGATGCCGAGCGTCAGCCAGGAGTAGGTGTCCGGCGAGAGGAAATGGAAGAACATGCTGGCGATGCCGGCGATGATCAGCAGCAGCAGCGCGGCAAAGCCGATGCCGGCGATGCGGCGGTAGTTGATGTTGAAGAGATAGGCGACGCAGCCCATGACGGCCATGCCGCATCCGGTCGTAGCGGCGGCGTTGAAGACGATGCCGGTGCCGAAGTTCTTGATGTAGCGCTGGATGAGCGGGCCGATCTCCCAGCCCATGAAGTAGGTGAGGACGAGAAACATGCCGAGCGCGAGGCCGGGGCTGGCCTTGCGCGTGAAGCTGATGGCGAGGACGAGTCCCATGACGACGATGAAGCCGACGAAGGTTCCCCAGGCGGGCGCGGTAGCGACTCCGATGGAGGTAATGAAGAAGCCGAGCGAGGTAATGCCGAGCACCTTGGCCAGCAGCGACGAGGTATCCTCGCGGGGGACGTCGATCAGGCCGGGATAGGTGTTCGTGCGGTAGTCATTCATTGCCATGGATTTTGCTCCAGCGTGGTTTCCGGTCTTTCGGTGAAAAGTGATTACAGTTCCAACTGTATGAGACGCTTTTCCGGGTAGTTTGTCATATTTCGAGGCACTTTGAAGTTTGGTCCGAAGTCTCTCGGGTATTGAGAGGATAGGTGTTCGTTGCGAAGAGGGGCGTGGCTGGAGGTGCGCCGTAGTAGCCGTAGACTCCGGTGTCGAGCGTCAAGCCGAACTGCGAGGTGAATCCCTGGGCTTGCGTGAAGTAGTACTCGCCGATGAAGAATTGGGAGATGATCTCATACCGGGTGTTGGCGGCGAGGTCAGAGGCGAGGCGAGGTCGGTGTAGGCCGCCTTCGGCTCCAACACCATTCCCCACCGTCGCCAAAGCAAAGCCCTGCAACATCTCCCGCCGCGTCACCTGTTTCCCGCTCACGCTGCCTCCAGAATCTTCTTTATTACGCTACGGTTAGCGGATACAGGAAGACGCAAAAGGGGCCGCCCAAATGGGCAGCCCCTTTGCTCCATCCGGACGGTTTACTTCTTCGCCGTTTCAAACCGCTTGTTCACTTCGTCCCAGTTGACGAGGTTCCACCACGCGGCGAGGTAGTCCGCGCGCTTGTTCTGGTACTTCAGGTAGTAGGCATGCTCCCACACGTCGTTGCCCAGAATCGGGTAATGACCCTGCGAGATCGGGTTGTCCTGGTTGGCCGAGGTTACAACCTTCAGCTTGCCGCCTTCGAAGATCACCCAGCCCCAGCCCGAACCGAACTGCTTCGCGGTCGCCTCGTTGAACTTTTTCTTGAAGTCCTCAAATGACCCGAAGTCGGCCTTGATCTGCGCCGCAATTGCGCCGCTCGGCTCGCCGCCGCCCTTGGGCTTCATAATCTGCCAGAACATGGTGTGGTTCACATGCCCACCGCCATTGTTCCGGACCGCAGTGCGCACGTCCTCGGGAACGCCGGCCAAATCCTTGAGCAGCTCTTCGGGAGTCTTTTTGCCCAGTTCCGGGTGCTTCTCTACCGCGCCGTTCAGGTTGGTGACATATCCCTGATGATGCTTGTCGTGGTGCAGTTTCATCGTCGCTTCGTCGATGTAGGGTTCAAGTGCCGCATAGTCATAAGGCAAAGAGGGTAGTTCGTAGGCCACGGTTATTCTCCTGTCGCTTTGGTTCGTTTTGGCCAGGCTCCATCACACACTGGCAGGTTTACTTGGTTGGATGCCATCCAGGCCTCTCGCGATGCCATCCGGCAAATCCACTCGACCCTCGAATCATAGCGCATCCGGGCCCTTCCTCTCTTCTCCATCATGGGTTCAGGGCATATCCGCGTCTTTTGGGATCATAATGATGCAATGAGCGATCTTGCCGCCGCCTACCGCTGGCTCGACGATGCGGGGCCAGCGTTTGGTTCCCCCGGCCTCGAGCCCCGTTGGACCTCCAGCCAGAAGGACGCCGTCTCTACTGCCTATGCCGCCGCCAGCCGAGTCTGGTTCACCCTCTCCCACGGCATCCTCAACGAAATCTACTATCCGACCATCGACCGTCCGCAGACCCGCGACATGGAGCTGCTCTTCACCGACGGCGAGACCTTCTGCCACGAAGAGAAGCGCGACTTCAACTACGACCTCCATTACATCCATCCCAACGCGCCCGCCGTTCGCGTCATCGCCGCCGATCCCCGCGGTCGCTACACCGTCACCAAGGAGTTCATCAGCGACCCGCACCGTCCCGCCGTCCTCATGCATGTGAAGATTACCGGCGACGAGGCCGTTCTCTCCCGCCTCAAGTGCTATGCCCTGCTGGCGCCGCACCTTAACGGCGGGGGCGCCGGTAACTCCGCTCGTTCCATCGAGATCGCCGGTCAGCGCTGCCTGCTCGCATGGAAGGGCAACCTCTCGCTCGCCATGGGCGTCAGTTGCGGATTCGCTCGCTCCTCCTGCGGCTATGTCGGCTCCAGCGACGGCTACCAGGACCTTGCCACCGATATGAACATGGACTGGCACTTCGGCCAGGCACTCGACGGCAACATTGCCATCATGGGAGAGATCGACATTGCCCGCGACAGGGAGTTCACGATCTCCATCGCATTGGGCGACGGTCATCATGCCGCGCTCGCCTGCATGATGCAGACCCTCGCTACCCCGTACCAGTCCCACCGCGAGCGCTTCATCGAGCAATGGCTCCGGGTCGATTCTCCCAAGCTCATTGCTGTCGCCTCGACCGATGGTGGCCGTCTGGCCAACATCAGCCACAACATCATCCTTTCTCACGAGGACAAGACGTATTCAGGCGCCTTCATCGCCTCAGCCTCCATTCCCTGGGGAGCCTCCAAGGGCGACTCCGACCTCGGCGGCTACCATCTTGTCTGGACCCGCGACATGATCCAGTCGGCGACCGCGCTGCTTGCCTGCGGCGACACCGAAACCGCCCTCCGCGCCCTGGTCTACCTCGCCTGCACCCAGCGCACCGACGGCAGCTTTGCCCAGAACTTCTGGATCGACGGCACCCCTTACTGGTCCGGCATCCAGCTCGACGAGGTCGCCTTCCCCATCATGCTCGCCTGGCGGCTCTGGAAGGCGAATGGCCTGGGCAACTTCGACGTCTTCCCCCTGGTCGAGCGTGCCGCCGCTTTTCTCGTCTGCTATGCCCCGGTCACCCAGCAGGAGCGCTGGGAGGAGACTGCGGGCTACTCCCCCTCCACGCTCGCCGCCGTCATCTCCGGCCTCATCTGCGCCGCCGACATCGCCCGCGCCAAGGAGTCCGACGAGTTGGCCTCCTTCCTCGAAAGCTATGCCGACTGGATCGAAGCTCACCTCGACGAGTGGACGACTACCAGCGAAGGCGTCCTTCATCCCGACGTCAAGTATCACTACATGCGGATACGACCACCCGCCCCGGGCGAGCCCTTCTACAACGACCAGAATGCGCCCGGTCAAATCCATATCAATAACCGCGGCCCCGGCGAAAAGCAGGACTTCGAGGCCCGCGAGATCGTGGATGCGGGCTTCCTCGAACTGGTGCGCTACGGCATCCGTCGCGCCGATGACCCGCTCATCGTCGATTCGCTCAAGGTCGTCGATGCTGTCCTCAAGCGGGATACGCCCTACGGCCCCTGCTGGCGCCGCTACAACCACGACGGTTATGGCCAGAGGAAAGACGGCGGCCCCTACGAAGGCTGGGGGCAAGGCCGCGCGTGGCCTCTGCTCACCGGCGAGCGCGCCCACTACGAGCTGGCCGCCGGCCACACCGTCGCTCCGCTCATCTCCGCCTTCGAGAAGTTCAGCTCCATGGGAGGCATGCTCCCCGAGCAGGTCTGGGATTACGCCGACCTGCCCTCCGAAGGCATGTACTTCGGCAAGTCCGCCGGCTCCGCCCAACCCCTCGTCTGGGCGCATTCCGAGTATCTCAAGCTGCTGCGCTCGGTCACCGACGGTCAAATCTTCGACCGCATCTCCGTCGTCGAAGAGCGCTATGCCGTGCCTCCGGGAAAGCGCACCTTCACCAGCCAGGTTGAGATCTTCCAAATCGGGCGTCCCATCTCCTCCATCCCGGCAGGTTTCACGCTCCGCATCGTGGACCGTGCCCGCTTCTGCATTGTCTATACCTTCGATGGCTGGGCCACCGTCCAGCATCTGGATTCGCGCAGTCTTGGTCACATCGGCCATTTTGCCGACATCCCCACGACCGCCGATCAGGGCAGCACTGTCATCTTTACCATCTGCTGGTCGAGCCAGAACCAAAGCCAGCAGGACCGCTGGCTCGGCAAAAATCTCGAAGTGACCGTCATTCCGCCGTCCGCCGCCGCATCGCCGTCCGTGACCCTCAAATCCTGAGGATGGGGCAAGCCCCGTCCCGCTTGCTACACTGTTATTGAACGACCAAAATCATCGAACCGCAGATTCGCCGCCCCGAGCCGCGTCTCTCCACACGAGAAAAAGGAAAAGAATGAGCGACCAGCAGCAGTCAGATAAGCAACATGCGTTAGATCAGCTCTCTATCAACGCCCTCCGCTTCCTCGCCGTCGACGCCGTTGAAAAGGCCAAGTCCGGCCACCCCGGCGCCCCTCTCGGCTGCGCCCCCATCGCCTATCTGCTCTATCACAAGATCATGAAGCACGACCCTGCCGACCCCAAGTGGATCGACCGCGACCGCTTCATCCTCTCCAATGGCCATGCCTCGGCCCTGCTCTACGGTTCGCTCCACCTCTCCGGCTACGACCTGCCCATGGCGCAGCTCGAACAGTTCCGCCAGTGGGGCTCGCATACTCCCGGCCATCCGGAGTACGGCGAAGCGCCGGGCGTCGAAGTGACCACCGGCCCGCTCGGCCAGGGCTTCGGCATGGCGGTCGGCATCGCCACCGCCGAGAAGCATCTTGGAGCCGTCTACAACCGCGACGGCCATAAGGTCGTCGACCACCATACGTACGTTCTCTGCGGCGACGGCGACCTGATGGAGGGCATCTCCCACGAGACCGCCTCGTTGGCCGGCACTTTGAACCTCGGCAAGCTCATCGTCCTCTATGACGACAACCTCATCTCCCTCGACGGCCCCACCGAACTGAGCTACACCGAAGACGTCACGCAGCGCTTCGAGGCCTATCACTGGCATGTCCAGATCGTTCACGACGGTAACGATCTCGTCGCTCTTGAAGCCGCCATCCGCGCCGCGCAGGCCGAGACCACCCGCCCCTCGCTGATCCGCGTCCGCACCGTCATCGGCTACGGCAGCCCCAAGGCTGGCACCAGCAAGGTTCACGGAGAAGCCCTCGGAGCCGACAACGTCAAGGCCACCAAGAAGAATCTCGGCTGGCCCGAGGACAAGACTTTCTACGTTCCCGAAGAAGCGCGCGCCAACTGGAACACTGCCAAGTCCCGCGGCAAGAAGGCCCACGAAGAGTGGAACGGCGATTTTGCAGAGTACAAGAAGGCCTATCCCGAACCCGCGGGCGAGTTCGAGCGCGTCGTCAAGGGCGAGCTGGCGAAGGACTGGCAGAAGAAGATTCCCGTCTTCCCGACCGACAAGCCTGTTGCAACTCGCAACGCCGGTCAGATTGTCATGAACGCCATCGAGAGCGTTGTCCCCGAACTCTTCGGCGGCGCAGCCGACCTCACCGCTTCGACCAAGACCATCTTCAAGGACTCGCCCAGCTTCCACGTCGATCCCAAGGGACGCAACGTCTTCTTTGGCGTCCGCGAGTTTGGCATGTGCGCCATGGTCAACGGTATGGCGGCTCACGGCGGCCTGATCCCCTTCGGCTCTACGTTTTTTGTGTTCTCGGACTACGCCCGTCCGGCCCTTCGTTTGGCCGCGCTCATGTCCGTCCACTCCCTCTTCGTCTTCACCCACGACTCCATCGGCCTCGGCGAAGATGGACCCACACACCAGCCGGTCGAGCACTTGATGGCGCTGCGCGCTATTCCGCAGTTCACCGATTTCCGCCCCGCGGACGCCAACGAGACCGCTGCCTGCTGGCAGCTCGCTCTCGAGCGCAAGAGCGCCAGC
>Ga0207657_10001119_pt1 | contig 28462 bp, 22 predicted proteins | sample KBSC33metaG_FD_184316 | JGI IMG/M metagenome (GOLD analysis project Ga0207657, IMG submission 184316) | Corn rhizosphere microbial communities from Kellogg Biological Station, Michigan, USA - KBS C3-3 metaG (SPAdes) (version 2) | ecosystem: Host-associated > Plants > Roots > Rhizosphere > Soil ...
TGCATTGTCAACCATGCGCGAGTTCTCTTTCGCGAGAGGTGGGGCCATGAAAAACCGACTGTTATTGATGGTGGGAGTGCTGATTTTTGGCCTGTGTGCAATGTCCGTGGCGCAGGACCAATTTACGCAGGAGGATTCTGACGTTCGATCCAGCGTGGGACGCATCAGCCTGATTCACGGCGATGTCTCCACGCAGCGCGGTGATTCCGGAGATTGGGCGACGGTGGTGTTGAACCAACCGATCGTGAGCAGTGACAAAGTTTCCACCGGCACCGGCTCTCGGGCCGAAGTGCAGCTTGACCATGGAAACATTGTGCGCCTGGGCGATAACACGCTGGCCGGCGTTGCCGGCCTCTCCCGGAGCCAGATCCAGATCCAGGTTGACCGCGGACTGATCGACTATTCGGTTTTCAAGGGCAGCGATGCCGCGGTGGAGATTGATACGGCGAACGTCGCCATCCGTCCCGATCAGAGGGATGGTGTTTATCGCATCGAAGTGAATTCGGAAGGCGAGACCTCGGTCATCGTCCGCAAGGGCTCCGCCCAGATTTCCACGCCCCAGGGCAGCACACAGGTCGAGCAAGGCCAGATGGCTATCGTGCGCGGCGTGGGAGACGACACGCAATACAAGTTGGAAAACGCGCCCGCCAAAGACAGCTGGGATTCGTGGAACATCGACCGTGACCACACGATTCTCAGCGCGCAGTCGTGGAAAAATACCAATCGCTACTACGTTGGCTCGGAGGACCTCGATACGTATGGACGCTGGGTGACGGTGCCGGACTACGGTCCGGTGTGGGCGCCGGTGGCAGGCCCGGGTTGGGCGCCATATCGCAGCGGACGCTGGGTGTGGGAGCCGGGTTGGGGCTGGACATGGGTTTCGTATGAGCCGTGGGGTTGGGCGCCGTATCACTACGGGCGCTGGTTCGTTTACAACAGTTCATGGGTGTGGTGGCCGGGGCCGGCCTACGGATATCCGGGATACCGCCCGGTGTGGGCGCCTGCGTATGTCTCCTTCTTTGGTTTTGGCGGCGGAGTGGGCGTCGGATTCGGATTCGGTTCAGTTGGCTGGCTGCCGATCGGGCCCTGCGACACGTTCTATCCCTGGTATGGCCGTTACCGCTCGCACTATAACGTAGTGAACGTCACCAACATCAATGTCTATAACCGCCGGGGGTTTGGCGGTATCGCTCCCCTTCGCCGGGGTGGCGCCTATTCCAACGTGCGGCTGGCCTCCATGAACTCCAGAGTGCGGGAGGGTATCTCAACCGTTCCGGCAGGGCACTTTGGCACGGGACGCTCCGCGGCGGTGGCGGTGAACAGTGAAGTCTTTCGCAGCGGGCGCAGGATCGAGGGCAATCTTCCGGTGGTCCCCACGCGTGCGGCACTGTCGGCAAGCAACCGGCCGGCGGCGGCATCCACAATACCGCGGGGCAGGACGCAAGACCGGTTCTTCTCGAAATCGCGGCCGGCGGCCACTCCGCGATCTTTCGACAACGAAGTCTCGCGCATGCGGCAGTCGATCCAGCGTAGCGGCGCCGAAAATGCATTTGCCAGGGGCAACGGGAGCAACCAGAACTCCGCGAACAGCAATGGGCGCGGTTCAGTTGCACGGCCCGCGCCGGGAGTTCGTACCAGCTCTTCTGCTGTGCAGCAGGCTGAACAGGGCGCCAGTTCCCGGGACAATCAGGGCTTCAGGCGCTTCGGATCCGGCCCGGGGCAAAACCGGTCCCCAAATGTGCAGACTCAGGGCGGAGCCCGGGGTTCGATGTCCTCGCCGGCAGGCAACGGCGGGATGGCGCGGCCTTCGAATTCTGACGGTTCCGGGTGGCGCAAGTTTTCCAATTCGCCTCCGGCACAGCTCCCAGCAGGCATGAGTCGTCGTCCTACCGAAAGGTCGTTGCCCTCGGGAGTGTCCAATGTTCAGAGGCCGGGAAATTCGCCGAGGCCGGAAGCCTCGACCAGCGGCGGCGACTGGCGGCACTTCACGCCGCAGTCCGGAGGCTCTCCCGATCGCATGAATAATCGCATGAACAGCGGAGGTGGCATGACCAGCGGGCGGGGCGCGGACTCCCCGGCGCGTTACGAGATGTCGCGTCCCCAGATGGAATCGGTTGGGGGGCGCAGCATGGGGCAGCCAGCCTCGCGCGGCTACTCCCGGCCTCCTCTGGAAATGAGACAGCCGATCGTGATGCCGCGCGGCGGTGAGGGTGGTGGGCCGCGTATGTCAGCCCCATCTCATGGTGGAGGTGGTGGCGGCGGAGGAGGCGGAAACCGCGGCGGATCGGGAGGCGGCGGCGGGAATCGTGGCGGATCGGGCGGCGGAGGTTCGCACGGCGGCGGCCCGCACGGTGGCGGAGGCCGGCGCTAAGCAAGGCGTTCATTCTCCCTGTGATAGAACAACGGCATCCCTTTGGATGCCGTTGCTTTTTGTGCTACCCTCCCCGCCATGCCGGTCACAACCCACCGGAAAATAATGCGCTGGATGCTCGATCATATGCTGTGGGACGCGTCCGGTGCCGCAGGCAGGGGATTCTGGCCCGGCCTGTGGGCGACACGGAAGCTCCTGATTGCTCTGGCGGGATCAGGTGTACTGACGTGGCGGGAATGGGTCGAGCACCGTCCTCCCGAAATTGTGATCATTGCGCTTATCCATTTCGTCTTCGTATTCGCGGTGATCGCGCTTCTGGTTTATGCCGGGCTATGGTTCCGCGCCAGGAAGATGCCCAGTTCACAGACTCCTCCCTGATCACGCTTAAATTTTGACGCGCCAATAGGTTTAAACTGATTTTCGTGATGGAAGAAAGTCGTAAGGGCGGACAGCAGGCCAGGAAGAGAAAGTCCCGCAAGAAGGGTTTCCTGGCGCATCACTCTCTGAGTATTGCGTGCGTCGGCGTCCTGATCCTTTGGATCGCCCTCTATTCCAGTTCGGATCCTAAAACTCACTGGGGATCGTTTTTCGGAAACGCCATTGCTGACTGGTCGGGTGTAGTGGTCACAGTCATAGCCACTAAGTATCTCTATGAACGTGGCTCTGCCGAGAGCAGAGAGCCGCCCCTTAATCTTAAGGGTCCGGTCTGGGAAGCGATAACCGACCACTCCCTGACACTATTTCTGTTGATCACCGGTGCTTGCTGGGTCGCCGTCTATAAACACGCCGACCCAGATTCGAAGTGGGGACAGGTAGCCGGAAATATAGTCTCGGAATGGACCCAGATTCTGGCCCTGGTGATTTTGACCAAGCGCCTGTTCGAGACCCACTCCAAGGAGAGCAAGAGATAATCTCGCCCTTCAGACCCTGCCCGTGAGCGCCAGTATGACCACGATCAGCAGAACCAGTCCCAATCCGCCGCTGGGGATGTATCCCCAACTGCTGCTGTACGGCCAGGTGGGAAGGGCGCCGAGCAATAACAGAACCAGAACCACAATCAAGATTGTTCCCATGGAAATCCTCCTCGCAATTTATTAACAGCCAGTTTGCTGGATAAAGTTACAGGCGGGGCAGGGCGGGGACAATCAGGGCATTCCTGTAATCAAAGAAGCATCTCCACGTAGATTTGCATGCTAAATGGAGGACGGGCGTCCCCGCCCGTCTGGGTTGCGCAAGGACGGGCGAGGACGCCCGTCCTCCATTAAAGAAAGATCTACTGATGGATCCGTGCCGCCCAGCCTCCACCGGGGGCGAGAGTTATTTTCAGCCTGGTGTCCCGCGTAATCTGGGTCCTGGTCCTCTTGTAGTCGCTGGCCATGCGGTCGGCGTTGGCGCCGTCCGCGTACGCTTCCAGCCAGAAAGTCCCGGCAGGCAGGAAGGAGAAGTCCACTTCCAGGTTGCGCCCAGTCCAGTTGGTCATGGCGCCGACATACCAATCCTTGCCGCTTCTGCGAGCGACCAGCGCATATTCAGCGATGCGGGCGTCGAGCACTTTCGTGTCATCCCACACGGATGGAACGGGAGCCAGGAATTCCATTATCTCCGGCTCCCGCAAGTAGTTCGATGGACTATCGGACAGCATCTGCAGCGGGCTCTCAAACACCACGTACATACCCAACTGGTGGCAGCGCGTCCCCAGGCTCATGGGGCGATCGAAGACGGGAGAGAAGTCCTTCTTGGTCGCGTTCAGCATCGCACCAGGAGTGAAATCCATCGGCCCCAGAAACATGCGGGTGAAAGGCAGAGTGATGTTGTGCTGGGGTTCGGTTTCAGCGCTCCACTTGCTCCACTCCAGGCCGCGCACGCCTTCGCCGCTGATCATGTTGGGCCAGGTGCGGGTCATGGTGATCTGGCTCTGTCCGCCGTGAAAATCGACCAGCATGTGGCGCTTGGCCGCCTCGGCGCAAGTCTTGTAATAGAAGTTGATCAGCTTCTGATCGTTGCGCTGCATGAAATCAATCTTGAGGCCTTTGACGCCCCACTTCTGAAATTCGGCGAACGCGGGGTCGAACTGATCGTCGAGCGTCTTCCACACCATCCACAGGATGATGCCGACATTTTTCTGCTTGGCGTATGCCGACAGTTCTTCCATATTCACTTCGGGCACGACTTCGAGCACATTGCCCAGCTTGTACCATCCCTCATCGAGGATGATGTAAGGGATGCCGTACTTGGCGGCAAAATCGATGAAGTACTCGTAAGTCTGGGTGTTGACGCCGGACTTGAAATCGACGCCATCGATGTTGAGCGCGTTCCACCAGTCCCAAGCCACCTTGCCGGGCTTGATCCAGGAGGTGTCCTGTATCTGCGACGGCTTGGCCAGCAGGTACACCAGTGGATTGGTGATCAGGTCGCCGTCCTTTTCAGCAATCCCCAGCAGGCGCCAGGGATAGCTTCGCGTGCCGCGAGTCACGGCGATGTAGTCGGCGGCCTGGGTGACTTTAAAATCGCGGTCCTTTTCCAAAGTCTCTTTGAGCGGATACGGCGGGAAGGTGGCCGCCAGCCCATTGCCGCTGGTGCCGCGCAACCAAAGTCCCGGATAGTCTTCAATATCGGCTTCCGCAACCGCCACTTTCACTCCGTTGGCGGCGTCCACCACAGCGGGCAGGCTGGCAATCGCGCTGGGCGCGATGGTGGCCATGTTCACCGGCAGATAGTGCCGTTCGTTGTGCGAAAAAAAACTCTCTTCCTGCGGATAGTAAACACGATAGTCGCCAGCGAAATTGAAGCTGGATTCCTCGCTGTAAACTTTTACTTCGGCCTGCGGCAAGGAAGTTTCCAGACGATAAGCCACGCCTTCGTTGTAGGCCCTGAAGACAACCGCGTAATTGCCTTCCATGGTCAGGCGCAGCTCGTTGTAGTTCTCCCGGATTTTGGCGAACTTCTGCCGCACCGGCGGTTCGAGCGTGCCGTCGTAGCTGCGCTCCTTGCTGGCCTTGACCTTGGGTTGCAGACCCAGCGTCGTATGATCAATGTCGATAGAGAAAGTGGAATTCTGCAGAAGCGCTGTCCCTTTGAACAGAACGTCATACTGGAAGCGGGCGCCGGTCCGGATTTTTACTTCGATCCGCTTGTCGGGAGAGAGCAGGCTGTAGCTGGCCTGGGCCAACGCTGTCCCGGCCATGCCCAGCAGCGGGAGCAGTATAAGAGCTGTGTTCTTCCAGAAAGATTTCATTTGATGTTCTCCTGTTAGCTACGAGCTTGTTTTTAGAACTCTGACGACAATCCCGCGCATGAACGACTCACGCGCTACGGAACTACGACGACGGGTTTCCCGGAATATGTCACCGTCTTGTCCGGTCGTCCCTCCGGATTGATGCCCGCGCCATGGTGTTCGCCGGCGAATACGACCTGAAAAGTGCGGCTCTCCTTCATTCCGGGGAATTGACCCTTGCGGTCGCCGATGGTCAGCGTCTGTTTGGCCTCATCCCAATGCAAAGGGATCGTCGCATAGGCCCCATTTTCGTAGTTGTAAGTGTCGTTCTCGTCTTCATAGAGAGTAAAGTCCGCGTCGGCCCCACGGTAGATTCGAAGTTCGATCGGATCGGCCGGCTTCTCCGTGGACCATTCTTCATCCGGACCGAGGGGAAGAATCGATCCGGCCCGGATGTAGAGCGGCAGGCGGTCGAGCGGAGCGCTGGCATCGATGGTTTTGCCTCCGCCGATGGTTGAGCCCGTCCAGAAGTCGTACCACTTTGCCTGCGGCAGGTAGAGACGCCGGGTTGTGGCGTCAGGTTCGGTGACCGGGCTTACCAGGAAGGCGGGGCCGTACATGAATTGGTCGCCAATGTTCTGAGCGCGAACGTCGGAGCGGAAGTCCATCACCAGTGGACGCATCGGCGTATAACTCTCGCTGGTCGTCTTCCACGCCAGTGAATAGATGTAGGGGAGCATGCGATAGCGCAGGCGATCAAAGCTCACCAGGATTTTCTGCGCGTCGGGTCCATACGACCAGAGTTCATTCTGATCAGTCTTGCGCGTCCCGTGCACGCGCAGAATGGGATTGAAAGTGCCGTACTGAAACCAGCGGATAAACAGCTCGCGATAAGCGGGATCGCCGGGATCTGCGGAAACGAATCCGCCAATGTCCGTCGTCCAATAGGGAATTCCGGAAAGCGCAAAATTCAGGCCGGCGGGAATCTGCCGCCGGAAGCTGAAGAAATCGGAGTTGATGTCGCCCGACCAGGCGGTCACTCCATAGCGCTGGTCGCCGGCGAAGGCCGAGCGGGAGAGAATGAACACGCGTTTCTTGTCGGAAGCGCTGCGCTGCCCGTCGTAAACCGCGCCCGTGGTCATCAGCGGATAGATGTTTACGTAGCGATCGCCGCTACCGGCAGCGAGCTTATGGCCCAGCAGGATATTTTCCTCCTGGCCTTCGGTTTCCGGTTCGGTCGTGTCCAGCCACCAGGCGTCCACACCAATGTTGAACAGGGCCTTGTCCATTAGCTGCCAGTAGTACTTGCGGGCCTCGGGATTGGTGGCGTCGTACACCGCCATGCCATTGGTGTGATAGGGCGGCTTGGCGAATTTGAATTTGTCCACGAACCAGCCGCGCTTCTCCATCTCGTCATAGACAGCGGAACCCGGCTCGAAGAAAGGCCAGACTGAAATCATCAGGTGAAAATTCTCAGCGTGAAGCTGATCGATCATTCCTTTGGGATCGGGATAATTTTTGTTGAAGACGTGCTCGCCCTTGCGGTTCCACCAGAACCAGTCCTGCACGATGTTATCGACCGGAATGTGCAGCTCGCGATATTTTCGCGCAACTCCCAGAATTTCTTCCTGTGACTTGTAGCGGTTCTTGCACTGCCAGAAGCCGTAGGCCCACTTGCCGAACATGGGCGCCTGCCCGGTCAGCTCGCGATAGGCGGCGATGATCCGGTCAAAATCGGGGCCGTAAAAAAAGTAGTAGTCGATGGTGTCTGCCACTTCGGAAGTGATGTACATGTAATTCGCAAAGCGGTTGTTGAACCGGCTGCGCGAGTCGTTGTTCCAGTAGAGACCGTATCCCTGGCTCGACAGCAGCAAGGGAACCGCGATGTTGGTATTGTCCTGGGAAATATCCACCGACTCGCCGCGATAGTTCCATACCCCCGCCTGATGCTGCCCGAGTCCATAGAGAGCTTCGCGCGAGCCGTAAATGTTGATGAACGATTCCGCGCGGTATGTGTCCTCGCCATTGACCTTGACCGGGGTCAGCTTCCGCGTCGCCTCCTGCAGCAACTGCTTGCCCTCGAGATCGCGGTAAGTAATGCCGCCGTCCTTACGCGTGACCGTCACCACCAGACGCGAAGTCGTGAGGGTCACCGCGTCATCGCTGGACTGCATGATCCATTTGGTCTCGGGCCAGCTGGTCTTTGTGATCACGTAGTCTGGCCGATCGGAAAACGTGGCCGTGGCCGAATAACGCACACGAATGATCGAATCGGTGCACACCTGAAGCTTCAGCGTACCAGTCTGCATGGTGAAGAGCACGCCGTCAGGTTGCTGTTTTACTGCGGTGACAGGATTCATCGGGGCCCACTGGGCAAGGGCTGAGGCGGCGAGCAAGGTCAGAACACAGAGCAGAACTGGTGGGCGGATGAGTCGGTGCCGTTCCTGCATGATCAAGAATTCCCGAGGTTGAAGTCTGGAAGCTGGCCGGACATGCGGGCTTCGGTTTTCCGTCCACTTGGGTTGCAACGGGAACCCATTGTAAACGTTTTCAAACGCCACCAAATTAACATAAAACCCAACCTCGATGGCTCGCGAAGTTGGGAAACTCCCTCGTTCAAGCTGACACAGCTTGGATGTAATAATGAGTGCCAGGAGGGCGCGAAGCTGAATCTGGACTACACCGCAATGCTGGCCGCCGCTCTGGCTGAGGCCCGCAAGGGGCTGGCCGAAGGCGGCATTCCGATCGGCGCGGCAATTTTCGACGCGCAGGGCAAACTCCTCGGCGCCGGTCACAATCGCCGGGTGCAGCAGGGCGATCCCTCGATGCACGGCGAGACCGACGCATTCCGCAATGCGGGACGCCAGCGCAGTTATCGCAACCTCATCATGGTCACCACCCTGGCGCCCTGCTGGTATTGCAGCGGGCTGGTCCGCCAGTTTGGTTTTGGCACGGTGCTGGTGGGTGAGAGCCGCAACTTTCAGGGCGGCGTGGAATGGTTGCGGTCCCTCGGTGTGACGGTCATCGACCTCGATTCCGAAGAGTGCGCGACAATGCTAGGTGAGTACATCAGGGCGAATCCCGAAGTCTGGAATGAGGACATCGGGGAAGAGTAAGTTCCAGGAACCATGAACAGATCCCGCACGACCGTGCTGTTCAGAAGCGACTCCTGCGCCTCAGAGATGGCGACGTTTGGCAAGCGACGATGTTCGAGAGAGTGCAGGGGTTGGGAAGGGCACGACTTCAGTCGTGCCAATAAGTCGCGAAAATCTGGTCGCGCTTTAGCGCCTGCGGTTTGCTGCTCGCGCAAAACTTGCCGAACCCGCGCTGGGGATTCGTTCAACCACCATGGAAAAGCCAACCCCAGTGGCTAAAGCCGAAGGTGTTTCCGCGGCAGGCGGCACGACTGAAGTCGTGCCCTTCCCGAGACTCGTCCGGAATCGCCACCCAAAGTCCAGGTCACGCGGGCAGCTTTCTCCGGTGCCATGCGATCAGGAGAGCTGAGCCGATAATCATCAAGCCGCCGCACAACCCGATCCATACCCCGACTGCGCCCCATCCCACCCTGAAACATAAGACATAACCCACGGGGAGCCCGATCAGCCAGTAGGCAATGAAGTTGGCCAGCATGGGCGTCCTGGTGTCGCCGGTGCCGCGCAGGGCCCCGGTTGCGACCGTCTGCAGGCCGTCGAACAACTGGAATGCGGCCGCCACCAGCAGCAGCCGGGCGCCGGTGCGAATCACCATGGGATCCGGCGAGAACAACCGCGCGATCCACGTGGGAATCGACACGAAGAGCAGGCCCGAGCAGGCCATGAATCCGACACCGAGAATGATGGCTGACCATCCTGCGCGCCGCGCTCCGGCAGGGTCCTTTCTTCCCAACTGCTGTCCCACGCGCACGGCTGCGGCCGAACTGATCCCGAGCGGCACCATGAAGGCGAGTGCGGCGCAGTTCAATGCGATCTCGTGGCCAGAAAGAGGGACGGGTCCCAGCTTTGCCACGACTGCGGTAGCAGCTGAGAAGGCTCCGATCTCGCACAGAATCTGGGTGGCTGCCGGTGCACCCAGCTTTAGCAAATCCGCCACTCGCCGCAGATCGATCCGGATTGCGCTGGTCCACCTGGGCAGCGAACGTCTCGATTCCACCCAAAGCAGAGTGACAACCAGAACGCCCGCCATGTAGATGCGGGCAATACAGGTTGACCAGCCGGAACCGGTGATGCCCATGGCGGGAAGCCCGAGGTGTCCGTAGATCAGCGCCCAATCGCCCACCAGATTCACCAGGTTGGAGGAGATGAGCGCGAACATGATGGGAAGCACAACGTTCACTGCCTGCAGGTAGCGGCGCAGGGCAAAGTAGGCGAGCAGCGGCAATGTGCCCCAATTCAGTGCGTGCAGGAAGGGGCGCATGGGATCGACCAGTTCGGGGCTGACTCCAAAGCGCTGCATCAGAGCCGGCCAGAATGAAACCGCCAGCATGAGGATTGGGGTTAATGCGAACGCGAGAAAAACCCCGTTCACCAGCGAGAGGCGGGCGTCGTTCAGGTCCTCGCGGCCGTAGGCATGCGCGACGAAAGTATCCAGCCCTAGCAGCAGGCCGCCGCCAAAGATAGCGATGCTGTGATAAAGGCTCTGGCCCAGGCCGGTGGCCCCGATGGCGACCGCACTGTCGGGCAGCCGTCCGACCATGATGGTGTCCACGATGCCCATGCTCATCCAGCCGACCTCGGCGACGATGAGCGGCAGGGCCAGGCGCAGGGTCAGCGAAAAGTCCGCGCGCCGCGGGACGACAGAAGCGATCTGAGATTCGACAGCCATCGGGTTCATTGTGACTATATCAATCTGGCTCATGTGGTGGCTTGTGTGGGCTGGTGTGGACTGTGTGGTCGCGGGCGACTGGCCCGCGAGGTTCGAGTTCAACCTCAAAAGCCAGGGGCTGAGGATTAACCTCAATACCAAAAGCCGCGGGCGAGTCGCCCGCGACCACACACATTCCGCTGTCCGCTATACTGGCTGGCTCGGAAGGCATGGCATGAGCAATCCCTTCATGGCGCGCGCCATTCAGCTCTCGATCGAGAACGTTCAGTCGGGCCGGGGTGGGCCGTTTGGAACTGTCATTGTGCAGGCTGGCAACATCATTGCGGAAGGCGTGAACCAGGTGACCCTGACCCATGACCCCACCGCGCACGCTGAAATTCTTGCCATCCGTGAGGCCTGCCGAACACTGGGACTCTTTGAATTGAAAGACTGCGAGCTTTATACCTCGTGCGAGCCTTGTCCCATGTGCCTGGGGGCGATTTACTGGGCGCGTCTGGCCCGCGTGTATTTTGGAAGCTCCGCGGCGGACGCATCGCAGAATGGGTTCGACGATTCGTTTATCTACGGCGAAATCGCCCAGCCCCCGGCACAGCGCAAAATTCCGATGATGCAGATGATGCGCCAGGAAGCTCTGGCGGCATTTCACGCCTGGCAACAAAAGCCGGACAAGACTCCTTACTGAACCCGCTCCAAACCTCGAGGAAAGCGATTGATCGAACGCTATTTCAGGCTGGCCGAGAACCAGACCACGGTGAAGCAGGAGATGCTGGGCGGCCTCACTACTTTCCTCACCATGGCGTACATCGTTGTGGTGAATCCACAGATCCTGGCGCAGGCGGGAATGCCGGTCGAGGGCGTCGTGTTTGCGACCTGTCTTTCGGCTGCGGTGGCCACCCTGGTGATGGGACTTTACGCCAACTATCCCATCGCGCTGGCGCCGGGCATGTCGCTCAATGCCTATTTCACTTATTCCGTTTGTTTGAACATGCACGTTCCCTGGCGCACGGCACTGGGCGTGGTTTTCCTTTCCGGCGTTCTTTTCCTGGTGCTCACGGTCACGCGGGTGCGCGAACAGATCGTCAACGGCATGCCCGACTGTCTGAAGCATTCCACCGCCACCGGTATCGGGTTCTTCATCGCGTTCGTCGGGCTGCGGAATGCCAAGCTGGTGGTGGCCAATGCGGCCACGTTCGTGGGTCTGGGAAGTTTTGCCGACAAAGAAGTGCAGACCGCGTGCTTCGGAATTGTGCTGACCCTGTTCCTGATGGCGCGCAAGGTCAATGGCGCAATCCTGATCGGAATTGTCGGAACCACTCTGCTCGGCATGCTGCGCGGCATCACGCAGGGGCCCGCCGCGATCTTTTCAATGCCCCACCCTTCATCCACTTTTCTGCAGCTGGATCTGCGGGGTGCCGTCCATCTGGGGCTTCTCGAAATTCTGTTTGCCTTCCTGTTCGTGGATTTGTTCGACAATGTCGGCACCCTGGTCGGGGTATGCGAGCAGGGAGGCTTTATCAAGGACGGAAAAATTCCCCGCGTAGGGCGCGCCCTGGTGGCGGATGCGACGGGAACCATTTTTGGAGCGGTCGCGGGCACCTCCACGGTGACGAGTTATATCGAGAGCGTTGCCGGAATCGCCGCCGGAGCTCGCACCGGGCTCAGCAACATCGTGGTCGCTTCTCTTTTTCTGGGAGCCATGTTCTGTTCTCCCCTGGCCGCCGCGATTCCGGGCTACGCAACCGCTCCCGCGCTTATCCTGGTGGGAGCTCTGATGACGCAATCCATTGCCCACATCGCCTGGGCAGACTTCAGTGAAGCCGTGCCCGCATTCATCACCATGCTGGCCACGCCTCTCACCTTCAGCATCGCGACCGGCCTCAGCCTGGGACTGATTTCCTACACCGTGGTAAAAATCGCAGCCGGAAAAGTTCGCGAGATCAACCTGCTGATCTGGATCCTTACCGCGCTGTTCATTCTGCGATACATCTACCTGGCCGCGGCATGACCGCAGGCGCAAATGCCCGTGTGGGGCCGGGTCTCTGACCCGGCCAGGGCGAGCACAGCTCGCCAGCCTTGTTTATTGTGAGCAACTTTCTCGAGCGGCATCCGGAGCGGATGGTAGATTTTTAAGCATTGTCCAAAGGCCGAGGATGATCCGCTGCGCGCCTCCGCCTGCCGGATGACCTCTCGGGTCCTCGACAATCCGGGGCGCCCTTACCGAGCTGCGCTCGGCCGGACAGCCGGGGGCGGCTGTCCCCACGTGGACTGTGGTGGTTTCTGCCCACTGTGCTAGGCTCGATTCATGGCAGAAAACGCCATCCAACAGAAGGCGTTCCTCAGCGGCAGGGTTGCGCACTTCACCGAATCCGTCATCCGCGAGATGACGCGCCAGGCCATGCTGTATGGCGCGGTCAACCTGTCGCAGGGCTTTCCCGATTTTCCCGCTCCGGCCGAGATCAAACGCGCAGCCCAGGAAGCCATTGCGGCCGACGTCAATCAGTACGCCATCACCTGGGGAGCCAAAAACCTGCGCAACGCGATTGCCCGTCAGATGCAGTTGTGGCAGGGCATCGCGGTCGATCCGGAGCGTGAAATCACGGTTTGCTGCGGCTCCACCGAAACCATGATCTCGACTTTGCTGGCTGTTTGCAATGCCGGCGACGAGGTGGTGATCTTCGAACCGTTCTACGAGAATTACGGGCCGGACGCGATTCTTTCCGGCGCCAAGCCGCGGTTTGTAAAACTGCGTCCGCCGGACTCGCCGGATGGTGAATGGACCTTCGATGAACGCGAACTCCGCGCGGCGTTTCACAGTCACACTAAGGCCATCATCGTTAATACCCCGAATAACCCAACCGGCAAGGTGTTTACCCGCAGCGAACTCGAACTGATCCGCGATCTGTGTGTGGAATTCAACGTTCTGGCCATTACGGACGAAATCTACGAACACATTCTTTATGACGGCACCCGGCACATATCGATGGCGGCGCTCGACGGGATGCGTGATCGCACCATCACCATCAACGGCTTATCGAAAACCTACAGCGTGACCGGCTGGCGCGTGGGCTGGGCCGTGGCCCCGCCCGCAATCACGGACGCCATTCGCAAAGTGCATGACTTTCTGACCGTGGGCGCTCCGGCCCCGTTGCAGGAGGCTGGCGCGGCGGCGCTGGGTTTGCCTGCAACCTATTATCAGGAATTGGCTGAGGGTTATCGCAAGCGCCGCGATCGGCTGCTCCCGGTGCTCACTGAGGCTGGTTTCCGCTGCTTTCTCCCGCGCGGCGCTTACTACGTCATGACTGACATCAGCTCATTCAGGTTCGCGAATGATCTCGAGTTTGTGAAATATCTGGTGAAAGACATTGGGGTGGCCTCGGTTCCGGGATCGAGTTTCTACGACGACGCCCGGGATGGGGCGCAGCAGGTGCGCTTTGCCTTCTGTAAGAAAGATGCCACGCTCGATGCCGCTGGGGAGCGTCTGAAGAAGTTGCGGACCCGGAAATAGCGAGGGCGAGACGCCCTCGCGACAGCCGGCGGGACGCCGGCGCTACCAATAGCCTGCGACCAACCCACCAAGCCTCCTTAAGCATCTGATTGGTTTCACAGGGTTCTGGGTTATACTGCGCTCAAGTTCCCAATTTCTCTGAGGAAGTGGTGGCACCATGTCTGTGAGGATGGCGGAAGGGGTATCGGCGCAGGTTCCGGCTGACGATTTTCAGGCGCTCGAAGAGAAAGTTTATCGCACCATTGAGCTGTACAAGTCGGCCCGGGAGGCCCGGGCGGCGGCGGAGCGGGACGCGCACCGTCTGCGCCAGCAATTGGAGGAGCGCGAAGAAGAGTTGGACGGTTTGCGTCGCGAGATGGTACGGCTGCGCAAGGAACGCGAAGAGATCCGCGGCCGGGTGGAGAAGATGCTGGGTCAGATCGAATCCATTTCCGAGGAGCAGGCGGTCAGCTGATCGGGCAGACCTCCTGAGGAGAAACCAGTATGGCAACGGCCACTAAACACACCACGATCAAGGACCCGAGCAATAACGCCGTCCGGGTCGAGATTTTTGACCAGCCCTACAATCTCCGCGGCTCGGACGCGGAATATATTCTCAAACTGGCTGAGTACGTGGATGGCAAGATGCGCGCGGTGTCGGAACAAACCCACACTGTGGACACGGCGCGCCTGGCCGTGCTGGCCGCGCTCAACATCGCCGACGAATATCACCTGGTCAAACGCAACCAGGACGTGGGCTCCAGCGACTACCTGCGCCGCGCCCAGCACCTCTCGAGCGCGCTCGATGAAGTCCTGGAAGACAAGCGCCGAGCCGGATAAGCTATCAGCTGTCAGCTCTCAGCTATCAGTTTCCCCTCAAGTCTGCCTGTCCTGTTCAGCATAAACCCAGATATTGTGCACAGAAGGCTAAGCCCTTATTGCTTTTATCGCTGAGAGCTGATCGCTGAGAGCTGACAGCTGAGAGCCGAAAGCTTCTGCGGAGCTTCGCTCCGCCGGACAGCCGGGGGCGGCTGTCCCCACGTGGTCCCTTACTAAAGTTGCTGGCAAGCGGATTGCCAACTTTTTACTCCCTCCCTATTGCCAATGCCGGATGTTTACCCTAGCATCCTGACTGAAAGCCGACCTGCCGGGTTGGTGATGACGGGTCACCGATTTTTGAACCAATGCTGAATGAACGGGAGCTCGACTCGAACTAGGATCCGGTGTGCAACGCTCCGCCATGCGGAGATGCCTAAAGGGTCTCGGCGGGCGCCCAACGTCTACCGACGGGTTCATTCTCGGCCCCGTCACACGGCACAGTGGGTCGGCTTCTCATTTCTTCCCTGCACCCTCCCTGCCGGCTCCTGCTAAAATTGATCTGCATGAGCTTCAGCGGTAACAAAATCTCCAGGCGGCGCATCTAGATCAATAGTGTTTCCTCAACTTTTTCATATCGGCAAGTTCTTCCTTCCCACTTACGGATTGTTAGTTTCCACGGGAGTCCTGATCGGGCTTTGGATCAGCGTTCGCAACTCCGGCAAGCAGGGAATCAATCAGGACGACGCATGGAACCTGGGTGTTCTGGTAGTCCTGTGCGGCATTATCGGCGCCAAGATCCTGTATATCGTCAACGACTGGGGATATTACTCGACCCATCCCGGCGACATCTTCAGTTGGTCCACGCTGCAGGCCGGAGGGGTTTTCTCCGGAGGGCTGATCGGCGCCTCTGTGGCGGCTGCGTGGTACATGCGCCAGCACCGCATGCCCGCACTCGCCACCTGGGATGCCTTCGCTCCTGGCCTGGCTCTGGGGCACGCCATCGGGCGCGTGGGGTGTTTCGCTGCCGGCTGTTGCTATGGCAAACCTACCCATCACTTCTGGGGCGTGACTTTTACCAACCCCATCGCCAATTTGAATTCCTACACTCCGCTGGGAATACCGCTGGAACCGACGCAGCTTTTCGAAGCGGCGGTCGAACTGGCCAATTTTTTCATTCTGATGTGGCTTTTCAGGCGCAAGAAGTTCGACGGACAGGTGCTCGCGGCCTATTTCATTCTCTATGGCGTGGCCCGCTATTTCCTGGAATTCATTCGTGACGATCCCGGACGCGGCGAGGTCTTTGGCGGAATCATGACCGGGACGCAGCTGATCTCCATAGGCCTCGTGATCGCGGGCGGCCTGATCTGGTGGCTGAAGTCGTCCACGCGAGTGGTTCCGGCGCACGCGCAGCGCTGAGAGTCCAGCCGTTTACAGATCAGCCGTGATTGATTAAGAGAAGAACAACACCTTCGTCCCCTTCGGGGACGAACGCGGGCGGGGCGCCCGCGCCACCCATGCCTCCACTTCTGATTCCCGCGGCCGAAGACGCCGGCAAACGGCTGGACCAGTTTCTGGTCGCGCACCTTCCTGAAACCAGCCGCGCCCGGATCCAACAGATGATCGAGCAACAGCTGGTGCTGGTGAATGATGCGATGGCGCGCGCGTCCTTGCGGCTGCGCGGCGGGGAGCGCATCGCTGTCCTCGGATCCGCGTCGCCGCCGCCTCTGCGGGCGATGGCGGAAGACATCCCCCTGGACATCGTCTTCGAGGACGCCGAGCTTGCTGTAGTGAACAAGCCTGCGGGGATGACGGTTCACGCCGGAGCGGGAGCGACTGAAGACGTCCGCCATCATGGCACCCTGGTGAATGCGCTGCTGCATCACTTCGGCCAGTTGTCGTCAGTCGGCGGCGAGCTGCGTCCCGGAATCGTGCATCGCCTGGACAAGGCCACCAGCGGCCTGCTGGTGGTGGCCAAGAGCGACGAAGCACATCGCCGGCTGGCCCGTCAGTTCGTACGCCGCCAGGTAAAAAAGAAATACATCGCGCTGGTGCATGGCTGGCTCAAGCAGGACCACGGGACCATCAGCAGCAGCATTAGCCGCGATCCGGTGCGGCGTACCCGCATGACTACAAAGCGGTCCGGTGGGCGCGAAGCCATCACCCACTACAGAGTTGAACGCCGGCTGGATTCGCCATTCGGAAAATTCACCCTGCTGGAAGTTCGGATCGACACTGGCCGGACCCACCAGATCCGGGTCCATCTGGCATCGCTGCGCCATTCGGTTGTAGGCGACACGCTCTACGGGGCTCCCCGCGAAATCGGTGGTAAACAGGCCGGACGCCTCTCTCTTCCCAGAAATTTTCTGCATGCCGCGGCGCTGCAATTTCAGCACCCGCGCAGCGGCGAGCCGTTGTCGTTTACCGCTCCCTTACCCGCGGAACTGGAAGATTTCCTGGTGCAACTCGCCAAGTAGTGTGGGGCGGGCGCCCTCGCCCGCCGCCCTTGACTTTGCTTTTGACCTTGTTTTTGACTTTGATATTGCTCTTAGCCTTGACTCGGGACCTCCAAAATCAAAGCCAGAATCAAAGGCGTCGGACAGAGCCTGCCCTGAGCGAAGTCGGACAGGAGTGTCCGACCCACACCGTCAAAGGCTATAATTGAGGCGTCATGAAGTTCCGCGGAGTCATATTGTTGCTGGGCAGCATGTGGTTCGTGACCGTGCTGCTGGCCCAGAATTCCTCGGACGAACTGCCCTCCGCGCCCTCGGCGGTCAAACAGGAACGCAGCCAGCCCAAGCCGCCTCCCCCGGCTCCGCCGCCAGCGAGTGCAGCGCCGCCAGCATCGAATGCGCCCGAGGCGACCGGTTCGCAAGCCAATCCTCCGGCCGATTCGCCTGCCGCCAAGCCTGAAGCAACGCAATCTGATGCTTCCTCGAAGGCCAACGAAGACAAGCCCACGAACCCCGACGATGACGCCGCCACCACGATCACCAAGACGGTGAACGAAGTGAACGTCGTGTTCACCGTCACCGACAAACATGGCCGCTATGTCAGGAACCTGGCGAAGCGCGATTTCGCGGTCATCGATGACGGCAAACCGGCCGACCAGATTCGCAGCTTTCACAATGAAACCGATCTGCCGCTGCAGGTCGGGCTGCTGGTCGATGCCAGCAACTCCATCCGCGACCGTTTCAAGTTCGAGCAGGAATCGGCGGTTGAGTTTCTCAACCAGACGATCCGGCCCCGTTATGACAAAGCCTTCGTGGTCGGTTTCGATGTCACCCCGGAAGTCACCCAGGACTTTACCGACAATACGGAAGCGCTCTCGCGCGGGGTTCGGGCCCTCCGCCCGGGCGGCGGCACTGCCATGTACGACGCGCTGTATTTTGCCTGCCGCGACAAGCTGCTGAAGGAAGAGCAGAACGGGCCGGTCCGCCGGGCGATCATCCTGCTCAGCGACGGCGACGACAACATGAGCCACGTCACCCGCGAGGAAGCGATCGAGATGGCGCAGCGCGCGGAAGTGATCGTTTACACCATCAGCACCAATATCAGCCGCGGCAGTCGCGGAGGGGACAAAGTCCTCGACCGCATTGCCGAGGCCACCGGCGGACGCGCCTTCGTTCCGTTTCAACTGAACGATGTGGCCAATGCCTTCGTCGAAATCCAGGATGAACTGCGCAGCCAGTACGCGCTCTCCTACAAGCCCGCCGACTTGCGTATGGACGGCCGCTTCCACACAATTGAAATCCTGGCGCAAAATCACAAAGGCCTGCGCGTGCGCAGCCGCCGCGGTTACTTCGCGGCAACCCGATAGGCCGCCGCCATGGCGGGATATTCCGGCACGCCTCTTCCCCCGAAGCTGGCGTCAGAATTTTGGCCGGACGCGCCGTGGAAGGGCACGGCTTCAGCCGTGCCGACAAAAGCGGCACCCGACCGGCTTTAGCCGCAGTGGCGTCTCGATGAATGCGAAGTGGCCCTTCAGCGCGGGCTGCAAGCCGCAGGCGGTTCGCTGGCAAGCAGAATCATCGTCTCCAGCGTCCTCGCTTTCTGTTCATCCTTGATGATCAGATAGCGGTGATTTCCTGCCGGGGATGGCTCGAAGTGCGAACCGCCGCCGGGAAGAACAGTGATCGTTCCCGGCGGCGAGAGCGAGAAATATTTTTCGTCCGGACGAACCGCGTAGAGTACCGCCGTCAGGTCCCAGGTGGGCCGGTCGTAAGGCATCTTCATATACGACCGATAAGCCTCTGCTACAGGATGGTCCTGCACGTAGGAAAAATCCCGCTCGATGCGCGTCGCGGGGAACTCCAGAGCAGCGCCGATTTCGAATCCGCTTACCACGATCGGCGTCGGCCAATCGCGAAAGAGCTGTTGCGCGGAAGGCACGTCTTTCTCCAGATTGAATTCCGGTTTTCCGTCGGCGAAATTCCCCGCCATAATGGAAAGCAGGCGGACTTTCTTCCTTACAAGAGTTGTTCCATCATCCGCACTTGCCGTATCAGCCCGTGTTTCCAGCAGCCGGGCCAGATTTGTGCTGAAGCCCACCTGCACGATCACGACGCTCCCATCTTTCTGTTTCGCCAGCGTCTGGCGCAGCAGTGAGACTGCTTCCAGCGCCTGGGCGCCGTCCAGAATCCTGTGCGGGTAAACGAAGCTGCCGTCCGGGCGCCGCCGCTCGGCAGGAATCTCAATCATCGGATTCGACTCCGGCGTTTTCCCATTGCGCACGGTACCAATCGGGATCTCGGGACGTCCGTAGAAAGTATTCACCACATCCACATAGGGCGCGGCCCCCCTGTTGTCCTTGGTGACGGTCACCGCGAGCAGGTTGATTTCATGACGGCTCTGGAAGGCATGCAGCATGGCAAGCGCAAGCGCGTCATCGACGTCGTTGCCCATGTCGGTGTCAAAAATGATGCCGGTGGGAGCCTGCGCCCAGGCAGCAGGAGAGAGGGCGACGATCAGGCTGAAAACGATGATCGCAATCCTCATAGACTCCTTCTCTGGCGGCGGTCACGCTTCGCGGGAGAAGTATACGAGAATCGCAGCAGCAGAGAAACGTTCGAGCCAGTGTCATCCTGAGTGCAGCATTGAGTTTCGCTTGCGAGACACAATGCGGAGTCGCAGGACCCCTACCCGCTGCAATGACGATTGCGAGGGAGATTTATGGCCCGCCCCCAAATCAGGCTGCCCGGCCGATAGGGTTGTTATAGGGGTTCTACGACTGCGTAGCGCTTCGCCAAGCGAAGCAGCTACTTCGCTCAGGATGACAAAGCGCGCGGCAGGCCCGCTATTCTTTCCGGGCTACTGCGTAATAGCCGGTGCGGGACTGAATTTTATAATCCTTCTTGTTGGCCTGGATCTCCACCTTGCGGAATGTACCGTCCAGGGCGGTGTTGGTGGGAGTGTAGCCGACGTTGTACTGGCTGCGCAGTTCCCGCGCGATCTGGTCGAAGGCGTCTTTCAGTTTCTCCATCTTGTTACCGACGTCGATGACGCGGCCACCGGTCTCGGCTGCCAGCTTCTTCATCTCGCGATCGCCGGAGTATCCGCCACCGCCGAAGCCGTAGAAGCCGCGGTCTGCGATCAACAGCACATAGCAGATAGAGTCCGACTTCTGCGCGGCCTCGATCGCATCGGTGATCTTGTATTCGCTGCCCTGGTCCTCACCGTCAGTGAGCAGGATCATGGCCTTGCGTCCCACTTCCTTGGCCAGTTCATCGTGGGCTGCCAGATAGACGGTGTCGTAGAGCACAGTGCCTTTGGGATTGGAACCGCACGGCAAGGGTCCGCCGCCCTGCCCGGGCAGGCCGCCGCAACTGGACGGAGGAGCATTGATGCGTGCGCTGTTGAGGGCGGCGCGCAGCAGGCGGGGAGAGTTGGTGAAATCCTGCAACAGGTTGGATTCGACATCGAAACTGATCACAAACGCCAGATCTTTGGGGCGCAGGATCTCATTCAGGAAATTGGCCCCGACTTCCTTCTCCATCTCCAAAACCTGTCGCTGGCTGCCGCTGGAATCGATCAGAATTCCCAGGGTCAGGGGAAGGTCAGATTCGGCGGTGAAATACTTGATTGTCTGCGGGCTGCCGTCCTCGCTGACCTTGAAGTCGTTCTTGGTCAAATTGGGAATCAGCCCGCCTTTTTTGTCTTTGACATTGAAAAAGAGCTGCACAACGTTGACATTAACTTTGAGTGTGCCGACAGACTGGTCCCGCTCATCGTTCTGGCTCTCCGGGGACGGCTTGTCCGGGTCGGGCGTGCCGGCCAGGTGGGGAAGCTGCTGGGCCAAGGCCATGGGCACGGCGGCAAAGCCGGCTGCCACCATGGCGCTTACCAGCAGTGAGGCTGCAAATGCCTGAAACCTGGGGACTCTTGCCATCCAGATATTCTCCCACGCTTTTTTTGTTAGTCTATTCCATCAGGTTAGATGCACGAAACTACAGGTCCCGGCATCCGAAATATAGGCAGTCGCGGTCAGGCGGAGGGGTTTCCGTGTGCTCAGTAACTGGTAAGACGTCTAAGGCCTTTGGCGCAGCAGTAGTGGCGCTTTCCCTGTTTTGCGGGATGATGGCGGCCCAGCAACAGGAAAAACCTCAGTCCGACGTTCCGGATGCACCCTCGGCCTCGCGGCCCTTTCCCAATGCGCCGCCGCAGGGCCAGGCGCCGCGGAACCGGGCCCCGCAACAGCAGGCGCCAGAACAGTCCCCGCCCCCGAACCAGCCTCCGCCCACCAGTTCCAACTCGACTGAGGATCCGGTTTACGCGCCCGGTGTCGCTCCTGCCTCTGCTCCTCCCTTCAAGGTGACGACCGTGCCCGAAGGCGGGGCCCCCGCGGGACACACTGCCGGCAGCGACGAGCTGTTCAAAATCACAGTCAACACCAACCAGGTCGTGGTTCCGGTCATGGTTAAGGATGATTCCGGACGTCTGGTCAACGGCCTGCTATCCAGAGACTTCTCGGTTTTTGAGGATGGCAAGAAACAAAACCTGAATTTCTTTACTACCGATCCCTTCGCCCTCTCGGCGGCGGTGCTCTTCGACACCGGGATGCCGGACGTAGCCGTACAGAAGGTGATTCAGACCTTTTCGGCGCTGCAGGGGGCCTTCAGCGAGTTCGATGAAGTCTCGCTCTATACCTACAGCACCAGCGTGTCCCGGGTGACCGACTTTGCCGCGGTAGGCCGTCGGTTGCAGGCGGCGCTGGATAGTCTCAAGATGGTGACCGGCAGAAATAATGGCCCAGCCGTAACCAGCGGTCCACTGGGGCCGCAGGGCCCCATGGTCAACGGCCGCCCCATTGAGGGCGGCGCCCCCAGGGTCACCACTCCACCTAAGGAATCCCATGTGCTCAACGATGCCATTGTGGCCGCCGCGCTCGAACTGCGCAAACGGGACCGCACCCGGCGGAAGGTCATTTTTATCGTCAGCGACGGCCGCGAATATGGCAGCAACGCCAGCTATAGCGATACGCTGAAAGTCTTGTTATCGAGTGGAGTTCAAGTGTATGGGGTAGCGGTGGAGGCGTCAGCCGTTCCCGGATACGGTTCCCTGCAAAAGCTGCATGTGCCCTTCACAGGCTCGCGACTCGGCTACAACAACATCCTGCCCAAGTATGCCAGCGCCACCGGCGGCGAGATTTTTCCCGGATTTTCCCGCGATGCCATTGAGACAACGTATGCCCGCGCTCTGGGCGACGCGCGCAATCAGTACACTCTGGGATATCTGACGCACGCCACTCCCAGCAGCACGCATCGCGAGATCGAAGTGCGGGTGGCGCGTCCCGACCTGACGGTCACAGCCAAGGAAGGCTACTACCCGGTTGGGTTGGGCCGCTGAAGGCGGACAGCAGATTTCAGATTTTAGATTGCAGATTTCAGATTGAAGTCCTTTGCGACCTTTGCGGGTTCCTTTGCGCTCTCTGCGGTCAAAAGCTCTTACCGCAAAGGACGCAAAGGCCTGCGCAAAGTTCGCAAAGAAATTCCTGATGGCTAGGTTTTCAATCTGAAATCTGAGATCTCCAATCTGCAATCTCCGATCTGAAATGGAGCCGGTGTTCCACAAGTAACTTGCGTAACCTGCCGGGGACACCGGGCCGTGTGGTATAAAACCAGCAGCATCAAGCAAAATTTAACCGGGAGACGTTCGCGTCAATGCGGACGCGGCCACCTGGTCCGAGGGAAGTCTTGAGTTTCATCAACTTCGCAGCCCGCGAGATCAACTGCAAGATCGTTTACTACGGCGCCGGGTTGGGCGGCAAGACCACGAATCTTCAGTTTATCTACCAGAAGACCGCCGAGCAGCAGAAGGGCAAGATGATCTCCCTCGCCACGGAGACGGAACGCACCCTGTTTTTCGATTTTCTGCCTCTGGACCTGGGCTCCGTCCGCGGCTTCAAGACCCGCATTCACCTGTACACCGTTCCCGGCCAGGTGTTCTATGACGCCAGCCGCAAACTGATTCTGCGCGGCGTGGATGGCATCGTCTTCGTGGCCGACTCCCAGGAAGAGCGCATGGACGCCAATGTCGAGGCCCTCGACAACCTGATGGCCAACCTCAAGGAACACGGCTACGACTTCAACAAGATTCCCTACGTGCTGCAACTCAACAAGCGCGATCTGCCGAATGTTCTCTCGGTGGACGCCCTCTCCAAACATCTTCGCCGGAAGAACGAGCCGCTGATTGAAGCCATCGCCTTCCAGGGTCCGGGAGTGTTCGAGACCCTGAAGGAAATTGCGCGCCAAGTGCTCACCGACCTGAAGCAAGGCGGGTAGGGCGGGCGCCGGACCTCAGGCGTCAGGCCTTGGGCGTCAGACCTCGGACCTCAGACTTCGCCCTCAGCGGGACTAATTCAGCGCAAGTTGTGCTCGGCTTCGATGACCGGGGCCTGACCCAGAATGAAGAGCCTGGCTCGACTGATGACGCAAAGACAGATCAACGAAGCCACCGACACTACCGCAGCTGCAGCGACTTGAGCATCTGCTCGAACGTGGGACGCAGCCCTTCGAAATCTTTCTCCGGCGCGATCGACACAACGTACAGGAGACTGCCGTCCTGACGCATGACCGCGACCAGCCAATCCCGCTCCTGGCTGGGACGTCCGCTCTGGTCGCGCAGGGGAGAGTTTCCGATCAAATCCACGGACTTCCCCGCCACTCCATTCACCCGGATATTCTCATCCTGCCCGATCTCCCGCAGGTCAGGATTGGACTGGCGCAGCGAAGCCAGCAGATCGCGCGTCGCCTGCTCGAGGCTGACATTCGCGTCCTCGGGCTGGTAGGTGTTGATCATCACCCCGTAGGCGACGGCGTTCTGGGACACTCCGCTCGGAGGAGCAATGGTGACGGACGAGTTCTGGTCTCCGTACACCTGCCAGTTCTCGGGATAAGAAATCGTAAAATCGCGGTGGCTGAAATTGCGCAGGCTGCTGGCGGGCGCCACACTGCTGGATGACGTGTTCATGGCCGGCGTCTGGCGCGCCGCGATCTGCTGCGCGGTGAGCGGCTGCATACCTGCCACCCGCTGTTTGATGTCGCGGAACCCGGCGCTATCACTGCGATAGTTGCTCTTGCGCGGCAGCGTGCCAACCTCGCTCGCCACGGCCTGGGCTCGATTTCCCGGGTCAGGATGGTCGCTGAAGAACTGTGGACCGCGCGCCCCGCCTTGCTCCTGGATCTTGGTAAAGAACTGCGCCATGGCGCGAGGATTGAAGCCGGTGTCATACATGATGTCGGTGCCCAGCAGGTCAGCCTCGGATTCGGCCTTGCGCGAATTCTTCAAAAAGTATGAGCCCACGCCGAACGATAGGCCCATCTGCGCCATCTGCGAGAGCGCGCCCTGGCCCATCACTCCGCCCAGAATGGCCAGGGGGAGCTGGGCCGCCATCTGCTTGCTGGCGGCGCGTGTGCCATGGCGCTGTACAACGTGGGAAATCTCGTGCGCTATCACCCCCGCCAGTTCGGCCTCGTTGTCCGCAGCCTGAATCGTCCCCACATTTACAAAGACGGGGCCGCCGGGAAGAGCGAACGCGTTGATCTCTTTCTGGTTCACCACGTGGAAGCTGTACGGCCACTTTTCCCCGGGAGCATGCGCTGCCAGTTGCTGCCCCAGGCGCTGCACGTAAACCGAAACCGGGTCCGAGTCCGGAAGCACCGGCAGCTGCCTGGAAACCTGGGCCGCAGACTGCTGCCCGGCCTGCACTTCCTCCTGCGCGGAAAACATGTTAAAACCGCGCGAGGGTTCGACCCGGGCATTGAGTGGCTGCATCTGCAAGATACAAAAGGCCAGCAGCACGGCCAGGAAGCGCAGGATGATCGGGTTGCTCCTCATACGTTTCCCCTCGGGATATTGGATGCGCGGAACTCGCTGTGGGTCGGACTGAAACCAGTGTGGGTCGGACACTCATGTCCGACGCCTTTCATTCTGACTTTGCAGTCTTTAAGACAACGTGTGCCATCCCCATTATCCCAAAACCGGGACAGCTGCAAAAACCAGAGGCAACTTCAACAGCGGCGGGCGAGGTCGCCCGCCCCACACGAAAAGAACAACGGCGCCAGTTTACCTGGCGCCCTGAGGTTGTTTGGTTCGGCACTTGGAGAACTATTTGCCGTCCAGCGTGCCGGTAGCGCCGAACTCGCGCCGGGCCACGGTGCGGGCTTGGCGGGCCATGGGAAGCGCTCCCGCGGCCACGCCCTGGCGCTCCAGCAACATCGGAACCATGGCGTTCTCGGCTTCCTTCACGAACATGAGCGTGCCCTCCGCACTCATGTCAATGCGGATGAAGTCCCCCAGCTTGATCTGTCCGGTAGCGACCAGATTGGCCAGCTGGAAGACGATATGCCGCTCGATGGCGCGCTTGAGGTGCCGTGCGCCATATTTCGGATCAGTCCCCTCGTGCAGCAGGAAGCTTTTCACCTTGGGCGTGCAACTGAAGACGAACTGGTTTACCGCCGACGCCATCAGAATGCGCTGCTGTACCATGCCCAGCTCGATTTCCAGAATCTGCTGGAGATGTTCCGAGCGCAGCGTCCTGAAGACTACGGACTTGTCGATGCGGTTCATGAACTCCGGACTGAACTTGCGCCGGGCCGCATCCACAGCAGTGCGGCTGATCTTGTCGTCGAAAGCCGCGTCCACCTGCAGCGCCTTTCGCGAAAAGCCCAGGCCGCCATCGACCATGTTGCTCATCTCTCCTGCCCCCAGGTTCGAGGTCATGATGATGATGCATTGCGATAGATCCACGCGGCGGTTGTCGCCCAGGGTCAAGGTCGCCTTGTCCAGAATGCCCAGCAGCAACTGCCAGAGCGAGTCCGAGGCCTTTTCGATTTCGTCGAACAGCAGAATCGAGAGTTTGAGCGTCTCCGTATGCCACTGGTTAAGGGCTTCCTGAGTGAGCAAGGGATGGGTTTCGCGATGGCCCAGATAGCCTGGAGGCGAGCCGATCAGCTTGGCAATTTCATGCGAGTGCTGAAATTCAGCGCAGTCAATCTTGATGCAGGCGCGGGCATCGCCGAACAGGGCTTCGGCCATGGCTTCGACCACCCGGGTCTTGCCCGAACCGGTGGGCCCGAGGAACAGGAGGTTGCCAACTGGACGTCCTGGAGGATTCAGGCCCGCCAGAAACATCTGGTAGATTTCGACCACTTTCTCGACGGCCTGGTCCTGACCGACGATTCTGCGGCGAAGGGCGCTTTCAAACTCCCGGGCATCATTGGAGCGACGAGTGGGGTCTAGCGTGGTGTTGACGACGGTTTTCATATAGGGTCTGGCCCTGCTTTTCCTTTTCTGGGCCCTGGGTACTTCCTGAAAGAGCGGGTCCGCCGTCTCGTAATGAGAGCGACAAATTCCGTCACCCTCCATCTTCGGCAATACGATTACTGCAAACGGCTCTCCATCCCGAGCGAACCAGCAATTCCCAATTGTCTGTATGGTTTAGATGCGGAAAGGAGGAAAAAAGGCACGACGTTACTTCGCACCGGCAGTAGGGTAAAGGGAAATAGTTTGCCACTTACCTGGAAGTTCCTTGGCTTGTCCGGTGCATGGACCTGGCCAACACTGGCCCGACGTTATCTGGTGACCTGGTTTGACCGACGCTAGCATCCGTGAAAACCGTCGCTTTTCATGGAGATCACTTTGCGTCCATCGGGCCCCACATCGGTTGCTGCCATCCTGTCTATTTCTTTAAGTTTGGCCCTGCTGGCGATGGTTTCGCCGGCTTTCGCCCAGACCGCGAAACCCAAGCTGTTGCGCACCTCGCGGCCGTCAACTCCGCTCGCCCCCAAGGCCCCGGAGCCGTCCCTGACCGTGGTGGCTCCGCCGGGCAGCGCGCTTTATGTAGCCAAGCGGGGCGACAGTATTCCGCTGGTGGCCCGGCATTATCTGTCGCAGACTTCGTATTTGACCTCTACCGAACTGAGCGAGGCGATTCGCAACGCCAACGCCGATTTCAAAGGCACCTTCCTGAAGGCCGGCCAGCCGGTGATCATTCCCGGACTGCTGCCCATGCCGATTGTAGAGAAATCGATCCCGGTGGCGCGTGATTATGAAGTGCGCGCCGTGTACCTCACCGGCATCATGGCGGCCAGTGACCGCGGCATACGCATCGTCCGCCGCTGGCGTGAAGTGGGCGGCAACGCCGTGGTGTTCGATATCAAGGACAGTGATGGAAGCGTCACCATCCCCTTCGATCATCCGCTGCTGGGGGCCCATCGCAGCGCCTTCCATGACCTGCCGAAGTACATCCACTTCCTGCACTCGCAGAACATGCACGCTATCGCCCGCATCGCCATCTTCCGCGACCAGCGGCTGGTGGAGACTCATCCTGAACTGGCCGTGAAGTCGCACAAGACCGGCCAGGCATGGCGCGAGAACGGAAAGCTGGTATGGACCGATCCTTCCCAGCCCAAGGTGCAGGAGTATGACATTGCCCTGGCCAAGAAAGCCGCCGAGGCCGGAGCCGACGAAATCCAGTTTGACTATGTGCGCTTTCCCGCCGAAGGCGACCAGAAAGATGCCGGCTTTTACTTTCAGACGGAACATCCGGATTGGCATCGCTCGGACGTGATTGCCGACTTCCTGAAACATGCCTACGCCGAACTTCATCCCACGGGCGCGCTGTTATCGCTGGATGTTTTCGGCATCATGGCCTGGCAGCGCCCGGTTGATCTCGCGCACACCGGGCAGGACATTGTGCGCATGGCCAAGTATTGCGACGTGCTTTCACCCATGATCTATCCTTCGCACTTCTTCGGTATGGATGGAATTGCGCGCCCCGGTGATGCGCCTGAGCACTTCATCGGTGTTTCCATGGAACGTTTCGAAAAGATCACTCAGGGCAGCGGCGTGGTCATACGGCCCTGGCTGCAGGCCTTCCGCTGGAGAACCAGGACCTATTCACCGCAATACATTGAGACCCAGGTGCTGACCGCGAAGAACAAGGGCGGCATCGGATTCCTGTTCTGGAACGCGGCCAACGATTACAGCAAGCCCTACGTCGCGATGCCGGAGATGATTGCGGCCAAAGGCAAGTATTTCCGCGGGGATGAGCACTCTGGGACCGTGCAGGCGAGCATACCTTCAGGAACTAACTAGCGGCAGCCGGTTTGAAAAGAACTGTCATCCGGAGCGGGGTAGGAAGCCCGCGCGCGGGCTTCCATTACCTGTGTAACCGTGTTCACGCGCTCAACCCAGACCTGATCGGCGTCTCTCCTCGGTTATAATTGAGGCAGTCCGTAGGAGTTTTCATGGCGAT
>Ga0207657_10001121_pt1 | contig 28440 bp, 23 predicted proteins | sample KBSC33metaG_FD_184316 | JGI IMG/M metagenome (GOLD analysis project Ga0207657, IMG submission 184316) | Corn rhizosphere microbial communities from Kellogg Biological Station, Michigan, USA - KBS C3-3 metaG (SPAdes) (version 2) | ecosystem: Host-associated > Plants > Roots > Rhizosphere > Soil ...
GCCCTTCCCTGCCTACTACTTGCTGCCTACTGCGAACTACTACCTAGCGGAGCAGCGAAAGGACGCTGTTCGGCAGCTGGTTGGCCTGCGAGAGCATGCTCGTGCCGGCCTGCTGCAGGATCTGGTCCTTCGTGAACTCGACCATCTCGCTGGCCATGTCCACGTCGCGGATCTGCGACTCGGACGCGGTCAGGTTCTCCTGGTAGGTCGCCAGGTTGTTGATGGTGTGCTCCAGACGGTTCTGCACCGAGCCGAAAGTGGCGCGCTGAGCAGAAACCGCGTTAATCGCATCGTCGATCTCCGAGATGTCGGTCGTGCCGTTGGCGCTGAGCGAGAAGACGCCCGTGCCGACGGCCGAACCCAGGGAAATCGTCGAGACCGAGATCACGTCACCGTCGTTGGCGCCGATCTGGAACGTGATCGTTCCGTTCTGGGCGAGCAGCGAGATGCCGTTGAACGCAGCGGACTGGCCGATGCGCTCGATCTCCGAACCCAGCTGGTTGACCTCGGACTGAATAGCCGTACGGTCATCCGTGCTCAGGGTGCCGTTCTTGTACTGAACGGCCAGGTCTCGAACACGCTGAAGCATCGAGTGAACCTCGTTCATCTGGCCCTCGGCCGTCTGGACGAGCGAAATGCCGTCCTGGGCGTTGCTGTTGGCCTGAGCAAGACCACCGATCTGAGCACGCAGCTTCTCGCTAATGGCGAGGCCAGCAGCGTCGTCAGCGGCGGTGTTGATCCGGTAACCGGACGAGAGGCGCGCCATCGACGTCTGGAGTCGGTTGGTCGTGCCACTGAGGTTGCGCTCAGCGTCGAACGCGGCGATGTTGTTCTGAATACGAAGGGACATTCGTTCATCTCCTTGATGACGTTGGTTACTTAGTCCCGGGGCAACTCCCTGTCACCCCGTATTTGCAGCCGAAGTAGTCGGTATCGCAGGAACTTCTTTAACCGCCGCTGGACGTTCGTTCGAAGCTGAAAAGGGGCGGGCCCGAAGGCCCACCCCTTTTCTGATCCGTCCCTCGAGGTGGCTCGTACCTCGATGGTTATGTTCGCTCCAGAGGAGCGTTATGAGTGCTCCCGGTACTAGCGGAGCAGCGACAGAACCGAGTTGGGCAGCTGGTTGGCCTGCGAGAGCATGCTCGTGCCGGCCTGCTGCAGGATCTGGTCCTTCGTGAACTCGACCATTTCGCTGGCCATGTCCACGTCCCGGATCTGGCTCTCAGACGCGGTCAGGTTCTCCTGGTACGTCGAGAGGTTGTTGATGGTGTGCTCGAGACGGTTCTGCACCGCGCCGAACGTGGCACGCTGAGCAGAGACCGAGTTGATCGCGTCGTCGATCTGCGAGATGTCGGTCGAGCCGCTGACGCTCAGCGAGAAGACGCTGGAAGCAACGGCCGTACCGAGGCTGATGGTCGACACTGCGATCGCGTCGCCGTCGTTGGCACCCACCTGGAAGGTGATGGTGCCGGAGTTGGCGAGCAGGGAGATGCCGTTGAACGCAGCGGAGTTACCGATGCGCTCGATCTCCGAGCCGAGCTGGTTGACCTCGGACTGGATAGCCGTACGGTCATCGGTGCTGAGCGTGCCGTTCTTGTACTGCACGGCCAGGTCGCGCACACGCTGAAGCATGGCGTGAACCTCGTTCAGCGAACCCTCGGCGGTCTGGACGAGCGAAATGCCGTCCTGCGCGTTGCTGTTCGCCTGCGCAAGGCCGCCGATCTGGGCACGCAGCTTCTCGCTAATGGCGAGACCAGCGGCGTCGTCGGCCGCCGTGTTGATCCGGTAACCGGAAGACAGGCGAGCCATCGACGTCTGCAGTCGGTTGCTCGTCGAGTTCAGGTTACGCTCGGCGTCGAACGCGGCGATGTTGTTCTGAATACGAAGGGACATCGTTCATCTCTCCTTGATGACGTTGTTTATGTAGTCCCCAGGCGACTCCATGTCGCCCGTACTGCGGGGGTACTGCGATGCTGCAGGCGGAGTAATCGGCCGCAGCGACGCCGCATTCAGCGGCGTGGACGTTCGTACTACGCGGCGGCGCCGAGGCGGCCGCGGTTCCAGCCCTCGACGATCGCGCCGGCGATCTCCGGGAGCGCGCGAACCTCGCACACGGCGCCGCGCGCGGCTGCCTCACGCGGCATCCCGTACACGACGCTGGTGGCCTCGTCCTGCCCGATCACCCAGCCGCCTGTGCGCCTGAGCTCGACGAGGCCGTCTGCGCCGTCGTCGCCCATGCCGGTGAGGATCACGCCCAGCGCGTTCGCGCCGTAAACACTCGCCACCGACTTGAAGAGGTGAGTGGCCGATGGCCTGTGCCCGCGCACCGGCGATTCTTCGGTGAGCTTGAGGCGCCTGGACGCGTCCACCGACATGTGGTGCTCGCCGGGCGCCAGGATCACGTCGCCTGCGACCGGGAGGTAGCCCTCCTCCCCCAGCTTGACGTTCAGCGGGGTGACGTTGTTCAGCCAGTCCACAAGGCCCTGGTGGAACCCAACCGTGATGTGCTGGACGATCAGGATCGGCACCGGTGCGCTACCGGGCAGCGCCTTGAAGATCTTGCCGAGAGCGTCGGGCCCGCCGGTGGATGACCCAATGGCCACGAGGTCAACGCGACGCCGTGTGTTGGGGTTGGCCGGCGGGGGTGCCGGGTGTCGGGTGTCGGGTGTCGGAGCACTGACCTGTGGACGGTGGACGGTGGACGGTGGACCGGCAAGCCTGGGCCGCCTCGTTACGACCTTCACCCCGGCCATCGTCTTCAGCGTGGAGACGATCTCGTTCGCGCGCTCGTTGAAGTCCGGCGCCGTGGGGCCGCTGGGCTTGGCGAGGATGGCGAGCGCGCCCGAGTTGAGGGCCTCGAAGGACATCTTCACGTCCTTCGGGTCGATCGCCGAGATCACGATGATCGGAGTCGGGGTCTCCCCCATGATCCGCCGGGTGGCCTCGAGGCCGTCCACGTTCGGCATGTGGACGTCCATCGTGATCACGTCGGGCCCAAGCTCGGCGGCGAGCTTGACCGCCTGCTCGCCGTCTCGAGCCTCGCCCACTACCTCGAGGCCGGGATCCCGGTTGATGATCGACACGAGCAATGCCCGGGCCACCACCGAGTCTTCGGTGACTAGGACGCGGAGGGCGCCGGGCACAGCCGTCAGACCTTGTAGGCGCTGGCGAGCTGCTCCAGCTCGGCGGCGACGCTGTTGAGGGCCTGAACCGTGGACTGCGCCTCCTCGGTGCCTGCCACGAACTCGCCTGCAGCCTGGCTGGCCTCACGCATGCCGACCGTGATCTGGTCCATGCCTGCGTTCTGCTCCTTGGCGGCGGCCACGATCTGCTCGGCGGCCTGGGCGGACTCGCGAGTGGAGTCCGTGAGGGCCGCGATGATCTCGCCGGCGCGGGTGGCCAGCTCGGTGCCGGCCTCCACGACGCTCGTGCCACGTGCCGCGGCATCCACCGCGGCGCGGGTGGCGACATCGATCTCCTGGAGGATCGACTGCACCTGGGCCGTTGCGGACTTCGACTGCTCGGCCAGCTGGCGGACCTCGTCGGCGACGACCGCGAAGCCCTTGCCCTGCTCGCCGGCACGGGCGGCCTCGATGGTCGCGTTCAGCGCTAGGAGGTTCGACTGGTCGGCGAGGTCGTTGACCGCGCCCGTGATCTCACCGATCTGAGCCGTCTGCTCGGACAGCGCCTGAACGTCCTCGGCGATGCCCTCCACGCGCTGGCGGATCTCGTCCATGCCGTCGACGATCGCGCGGACTGCCTCCGCGCCCTCGTCACCGTGGCGCACGGACTGCTGGGCGCGCTCGGCCACCTCCTCGGCGGTGCGAGCGGTCTGCTCGGCCGTGGCGCGGATCTCCTCCGTGGCCGTGGTGGTCTGGTTGATCGCGGCGGACTGCTGGTTGGCGCCGGCCGACTGCTGGTTGGCCGTGGCCAGGATCTCCGACGCGCTCGACGAGATCGCGCGGGCGCCCTCGAGCACCTGCGACGACATGCCGGCGAGACTCTCGACCATCGTGTTGAGGTTCTCGCCCAGCTGCGTGAGCTCGTCGTTGCCACCGGTCTCGACACGCTGGCTCAGGTCGCCCTCGGCCACCTGTGAGGTGAAGCCGGAGTAGCGACGGACCCGCGGGACGATCTGGCTGATGAGCCAGGCCACGCCGCCAATGCCGATCAGCGCGGCGAAGATCAGGGCAGCGATCGTGAGCTTGCGCCCGCTCTCGGCGGTATTCTCGGTGGCGTCGAAGCCGCCAGCAGCGCGCTTGTTGGCCTCGGCGGCGAGCGCCTCCATGTTGTCCTTCAGCGGGGAGATGCGCTCGTCGAGCTGCCCGGCGATGTCTGACTTGGTCTTCCCGCCCTTGGGCAGGAACTTGCCGGCCTTCCAGTCGGCGATGAAGCGCGGCCAGACCGAGAGCTCGAGCGCGATCAGCTTCTGCTCCTTGACGCTGCGCTGCGGAAGGTTCTTGAGCTGGTTCAGCTCCTTCTGGATCACGGCGCTGCGGCCGATGAGCTCCTCGCCCTCGCCCTTGTCGCCGGTGAGCGTGAAGTTCACCGCCTCGTCCTGCACGTGCCCGTACTGCACGTTCAGGTCCGCGATCGTGCGCATGCCGCTGAAGTCCGTCTCGTAGAGCGTCTCGGCGTGTGTGTCCAGCTTGTTGATGGTCCGAAGGCCAGCCCAGCCGGCAACTGCAACCGCGGCGAGCACGACGGCGATCACCACCCCAAACTTGGCCTTTATGTCGAGCTTGATGCGCTTCATTGGGTTCTCCCGAGGGGTTCTTGGCCGCGGCTCAGATGAGCCTGCGGACGGTTTCGAGTAGGTGGTCCTGCTCAGCGGAACCCTTGATGACGTAGGCATCAGCGCCCGCATCGATTCCGCGCTTGCGGTCTTCGTCCGAGCTCAGCGTGGTCACGAGGATCAGGGGCATGCCCTTGAGCTTCGAGTGGCCACGCACCTTTTCGGTGAGCTCGAATCCGGTCATGTTCGGCATCTCGACGTCCGAGACGATCAGGTCTGGCTGCTTGGCCTGGACCATGTTCCAGGCCTCGAGCCCGTCGGATGCGGCGGTGACGTCGTAGCCGGCCGCCTCGAGAAGAGCCTTCTCGAAGGTCCTGATGGTGACGGAGTCGTCGACCACGAGAATGCTCTGCTTCTCGGCCGGCTCCGCCGGCTTGGCCGGCTTGTCCACAGTTGACGGTCCACGGTCCACAGGGCGCTCGCTCTTCTGTGGACGGTGGACTGTGGGCCGTGGACTGTTCGCCGACGCGCGGAGCAGGTCCAGTACGTTCAGGATCGGCACCACCTCGCCCGTGCCGACGATCGTCGCGGCGGCGATGTGGCGCACGCGGATGAGCGGCTTGGGCAGCGTCTTGGTGGCGATCTCCTGGGCGCCCAGCAGGCCGTCGACCAGGAACGCGGCGCGACGGTCGGCCGAGCCGAGGATGATCGCGGGCTGGTTGGCCGCCTCGGCAACGTCGGTCGGGATGCCGAGTACGTCGCCCAGGCGGAGCAGCGCCATCGGACGCTCGTCGATGCGAATGGCCTCGTGGCCCTCGGTGTGGCCGATGTCCTCCGCCGAAAGGCGCACGATGCGCTCGACGTTGGTGATCGGGATCCCGAAGGTCTGGTCGCCGGCCTCGACGAGCAGGCAGCGCGTGGTGGCGACGCTCAGCGGCACCGACAGCGTGAACTTGCTGCCCTCGCCGAGCGTGGACTCGACGTCGATCATGCCGTGGAGGCGCTCGATGTGCTCGCGCACCACGTCCATGCCGACACCGCGGCCGGAGAGGTCGGTGACCTCCTGCTTCGTGGAGAAGCCCGAGCGGAAGATCAGCCAAAGCGCCTCGCGCTCGGTCATGCCCTCGGCGTTCTCGGCGGTGAGCAGGCCCTTCTCGACGGCCTTGCCCTTGACCTTGTCGACGTCGATGCCGGCGCCGTCGTCCACGATCTCGATCACGAGGTCGGCGGCACGCTGGTAGGCGCGCAGGACGACCTTGCCCTCGCGGCCCTTGCCGGCTGACTCGCGGGCGTCGGGCAACTCCATGCCGTGGTCCACCGAGTTGCGGACCATGTGGGTGAGCGGCGAGCGCAGCTGCTCGAGCACCTGCTTGTCCACCTCGGTGTCTCCACCCTCGATCGTGAGCTTGACCTCCTTGGAGAGCTCGCGAGTCATGTCGCGGACCATGCGGGGGAAGGTGTCGAAGATGGTCGACACCGGCAGCATGCGCGTGCGGCGCACGTCGTCCTGAAGGTCGGTGGTGACCTGAGCCATGCGGCGGCTGTCGGCCTCGAACTTGCGGCGCAGCTCGCCGAGGCCGTTGCGGACCTCGCGCATCTTCTCGTCGCTGCGCTCGAGGAACTCGACCAGGTGGCGGGCGTCGGCAAGCGCGCTCTCGTCGCCCTCGAGTGCGAGCTCGAGCACGCGGGCCGGGCGGGTCTTGCGCCAGCTCTCCTCGATGTCGAGCAGGGAGTCGAACAGGCCGCGCACCTCGCCCATGCGGTGCTCCGCGCCGATGCGGGCGGCGAGCAGCTCGCCGACCTGCGCCATGAGCGCGTCAAGCTTGCTGGTGGCGACGCGGACGGTCTCGTCACGCTCCTCCGCCTTCTTCGCCTTCGGCTTCGAAGGAGATTGCGGCTTGCTGGTCGCAGATTGCGGGGCCGACTCGGCGGGCTTCGGCTCCTCGGCCGGGGCCTCCGCCTCTGCCACCTGCACCTCTGCGCTCTGCTCCTCCGCGGGCGCGGGGACAGCGCCGCCAGCCTCTGCGGCGGCGAGCGCCTCGCAGAGACCGTCGATGTCGACGTCCGCCGCGGTGCCGCTCAGACCCTCCTCGACAAGCGCGGTCAGCGCGTCGAGTGCCTTGTACGCCAGGTCGAAGACCTCGGCGTTGGCCTCGAGCTCGCCCTTCTGAATCACGCTGAAGAGGCTCTCCAGCTTGTGGGCGACAGTCTCCACGCGACCGAGGTCCACGGCGCGCGATGCACCCTTGAGGCTGTGCGCCTCGCGGAAGATCTCCTCGAGCAGCGGGCCCTTGTCGTCGCCCTCTGCCTCCTCGAGCGCGAGCAGGCGCTGGTTGATGGTCTGGAGCTGCTCCTTCGCCTGGTCCGCAAAGGTGGCGAGAAGAAGCTGCTGAAGCTCGTCGTTGGACATGGACATGGCTTGATTTCTCCTGAGGGCGAGTCGAAAGTGGGCGGGGGCTAGGCGGCGTTGTCCTCGACCACGAGGGCCGGGTCGGCAAGCAGCGCGTCGAGGTCGAGCACCGAGAGCATGTCCGGGGTGACACCGCGGACGACCTCGGCCTTGCTCGAGCCGTCGGCCACGGGCGGGCCGATCTCTGAGCTGCGGACCTTGCGGATCTCGGCAACCTCGTCGACGAGCAGGCCCACGCTGAGCCCGCCGCGCGAGACGAGCGCGACCTTGGGGTTCTCGACCCCCGCCGAAGCGGGCAGGCCGAGGTAGCGCTCGATGTCGAGCACGGGGTACATCGAGCCGCGCAGGTTCACGACACCGGTCCAGAACGCCGGGGTGCCCGGGATCGGGGTGACCTTGTCGAGCGGCTCGATCTCCTGAACGTCCTGCACCTCCACGCCGTAGCGCTCATCGCCGACCACGAGCACGACCATGCCGATCGTCTCGCCGCTGCGCTCGTCGTCCTCGGACGAGCGAGCGAGCGCGGCGGCGCGCTCCTCGAGCACGGGGGTGATGTCGTCCACGGCCCGCTCGGCGGCGAGGGCCTGGACGGCGGGCGCCTCGACCGGAAGCTCGGCCACAGGCGTCTCGGGGGTGAAGTCTTGGGTCTCGGGCATTGGAGGTGTGTTTCCTTCCTTGGAATGGGGCGGGCGGCTGCCGCCGCAACCTTCGATCGGATAGTCGGCCTGTGGCGGCGTTTTTTGAGGACTCAAACGCGCTAAAAAGGCGACAGGCCACAGGCGACAGGCCACAGGAAATCCTGCGACCCCGCCTGTGGCCCGTGGCCTGTGGCCTGTGGTCTAGATGCGGTACTGCCGGGCCAGCTCGGTCAGCTCGGTCGAGACCTTCGTCAGGTCCTCGGCCGCCTGCTGCGATTGCTGCATGCCGGCCACGAACTCGCCGGTGGCCTGGCTCGTCTCTTGCATGCCCTGGGCGATCTGGTCCAAGCCGGCGTTCTGCTGCTGCACGGCGGCAGCGATCTGCTGGGCGGACTGGGCGGCGGCACCGTTGGCCTGGGCCAGCTCGGCGATGATCTCGCCGGCGCGAGCCGCCAGCTCGGTGCCGTGCTCGACCACCTCGGTGCCCTCCTGGGCGGCGGACACCGCGGCGCGCGTCGCACGCTCGATCTCCTCCAGGATCTGCTGCACCTGAGCGGTCGACTGCTTGGACTGCTCGGCCAGGTTGCGCACCTCGTCCGCCACAACCGCGAAGCCCTTGCCCTGCTCACCCGCGCGCGCCGCCTCGATGGTGGCGTTCAGGGCCAGCAGGTTGGACTGATCGGCGATGTCGTTCACGGCGTTCGTGATCTCACCGATCTGAGCCGTCTGGTCGGACAGCGCCTGCACATCGGAGGCGATCGCCTCCACCTTCTCGCGGATGCCGCCCATGCCCTCGACGATCGCCTCGACCGCCTGCGCGCCCTCATCCGAGGCACGCATCGCGGTCTGGGCCTGAGTCGCAACGTCATCCGCCTTCTGCGCGGCCTGCTCGGCCGTCGCCCGGATCTCCTCCGTGGCCGTGGTGGTCTGGTTGATCGCAGCCGACTGCTGGTTGGCGCCGGCGGTCTGCTGGTTCACGCTCGCCAGGATCTCCGTGGCGGACGAGGAGATCGTCTGCGCGCCCTGGAGCACCTTGCCCGACATGTCAGCCAGGCTCTCGACCATGTCGTTGAGGTGGGTGCCCAGCTCGGCCAGCTCGTCGTGGCCCTTGGCCTCGGCGCGGGCCGTGAGATCGCCCTCGGCGACCTTGCCCACGAAGCCGACGAAGCCCTTGATGCGCGGCACGATGTTGTGCACCAGCAGGACGGCCAGCGCGGCGGCGGCCGCGAGGCCGATCAGCAGAAAGACGACCAGCAGCGAACGGGTGGAGCCGTAGGTGCTGTCGGCCTTCTTCGTCGCGGCGTCACCGCTCGTGGCGGTCTTTGCCTGAAGGGTCGCGCCCAGGCTCGAGGCGCGGTTGATCTCCGGGGCGATGCTGGCGAGGAGGCTGTCCTCGTTGTCACCGTCGGTGTCGTATGCCTTGCTGTTCCAGGGCTTCTCGAGCGCCGCGAACGTGCTCGAGAGCTTGTCGGCGAGAGGGCCGCGCACGGGGTCCTTCGCGTAGCGCGCGCGCATGTCCTTGAGGTCGTTGTCGATCTCAGGGAACAGCTTGGCGAGCTGGTTGTGGAGGCTGTTCTTGAGCTCCGGCTGGTCGCTGTCGGTCAGCGTGTAGAAGCGGATCAGGCCGCCGACCTGGTTGATCTGGCCGGTCACCTCGCCATCGCGGTTGCCCTCGTTCACCGAGGTTCCGACCTTGGTGGTCTCGGACCTGAGCGAGCCGAGGCCGCTGATGCCGGCGACGCCGACGATCAGGATCACAGCGGCCAGCGCGCCGAGCACGAGGCCGAACTTCGCGCCGAGGCGCAGTCGTACGTTCTTCATTGGGGAGAAGCTCCTGCGGGGATTGAGTGGAGGAGCGGCCGCTCGGGCCGCGCGTCTTACAGCCCGTTTAGTCGTCCTCCGCAAGGCGCCGTATATCCCCAAAATGGGGCGAGCCCGGGCGTGTGTCCGAGCTCAAACCAAGAAAAGAGTCGAGCCCGGCCGAAGCCGGGCTCGATTGCATCGCTGCGGTTCTGTCGCCGGTCAGACCTTGTACTGAGCCGCGAGCTGCTCGAGCTGGCTGGCGACGTTGCTCAGCCCCTCGGCCGCCGACTGCGACTGCTGCACGCCGTTCACGAACTCGCCGGTGGCCTGGCTCGTCTCCTGCATCCCCTGGGCGATCTGGTCCATCCCCGCGTTCTGCTGCTGGACCGACGCCGAGATCTGCTCGGCCGACTGCGCGGCCACACCGCTCGCGGCGGCCAGCTGGGCGATGATCTCGCCCGCGCGCTCCGCCAGCTCGGTGCCGTGCTCCACGACCTCGGTGCCCTGCTGTGCCGCCGACACCGCCGCGCGGGTGGCGCGCTCGATCTCCTCGAGGATCGCCTGCACCTGGGCGGTGGCCTGCTTGGACTGCTCGGCCAGGTTGCGAACCTCGTCCGCAACGACCGCGAAGCCCTTGCCCTGCTCCCCTGCGCGCGCGGCCTCGATCGTCGCATTGAGCGCCAGCAGGTTCGACTGGTCGGCCAGGTCGTTGACCGCGTTCGTGATCTCGCCGATCTGAGCGGTCTGCTCGGACAGCGCCTGCACATCGCCGGCGATGGCCTCCACCTTGTCGCGGATGTCGCCCATGCCGACCACGATGGCCTCGACCGCCTGCGCGCCCTCGTTGGAGACGCGCACGGCCTCCTGGGCCTGAGTCGCGACCTCGGCCGCCTTCTGCGCGGCCTGCTCGGCCGTCGCGCGGATCTCCTCCGTGGCCGTGGTGGTCTGGTTGATCGCGGCCGACTGCTGGTTGGCGCCGGCCGTCTGCTGGTTCACCGTGGCCAGGATCTCCGATGCCGACGTGCTCACGGCCTGCGCGTTCTCGAGGACGTCCGTGGACATCTTGGCCAGGTTCTCCACCATCCCGTTCAGGTGGTTGCCGAGCTCGGCGAGCTCGTCAGAGCCCTTCACGTCAGCGCGAACGGTCAGGTCGCCGCCCGCGATCTTGCCGGCGAACACGCCGAAGGAGCGAATGCGCGGCACGATGTTGCGAATCAGGGCGAGGCCCAGGCCCGCGGCGGCGATCAGCGCGCCGAACAGCACGAACAGCAGGAGGCGGCCCTTGGACTTGGCCGTGGACTGCGCATCAGCGGCACTCGCGGCGGCGTTCTTCTCCGACTCGGACTGAAGCTGGGCGACTTCGCCGGACACCTTCACCACAAGGTCGTTGATCTTGCCGAGCATCTTGTCCTTGGCGACGTTCGCAGCCGCGCCGGTGGAGTTGACGTTCAGCTTGCCCGTCTGGTGAAGCGCGATGAAGTTCTTCCAGTCCGCCACAGCCCGATCGGCGAGCTTGCTGTCCATATCCGGATCGTCGTGGGCGCGCTTGTCGAACTGCTCGAGGATCGCGAGGGCCGCAGCAGCCTCCTTATCCGTGCCCGCGTGGAACTGCTTCGTGAGCTGCGGGTCCTCGGTGGCGAGCTCGCGCATCGCGTACTGGCGGGCCGAGCCGAAGTGCGGCGTGGCGCCGATCAGCGTCGTGATGTCGGTCACGTCCGCCTCGTACATGTCGTTCGCCACGGAGGCGACCGAGGTCACGCTGCTGCGGCCCACGAGGCCAACGACGACGAGGGCGATCGCCAGCACGGCGAGCACCGCCGGGATCTTGGCGGAGAGCTTGAGGCTCTTGACTGCGGTGGGGAGTTTCATCGGATTCCTTGGGTGACTCGAAGGGGGCACGCGGGATCGCGTCATCCCCGGTAGTCGCCCCACCCGACCGCCGGTTTATTAGAGAGTTGCCAGGAAGCGTGTCCGCGTTATTACGCGACCAGCTGCTGCTGGAGTGCGACGAGCTCCATCAGGCGTCCGACCGTGAGGCCGTCGCCCTCGGGCAGGACCATGTCGGCCGGCTTGCCCGCCAGAAGCTCCGCGACCGTGGCGAGGGACTTCTGCGCACGGGCGCTCTGGCCGGTCCTCCCGAACACGCCCGCGGCCGCGAAGTGCCCGAGCGCGAACGTGGCGTCCAGGAACACGCTGCGCCTGAAGGCCTCGAGCGCCTCGTCGAGCCTGCTCTGCTCCTGCAGCACGATGCCGCGCAGGTAGTGGGCCTCGGGCGCGAGCTCGCGGTTGGCGATCGCGACGTCGATCCACTTCTCCGCCTCGGCGAAGCGCACCTTGCTGGCGAAGATCTTCGCGAGCAGGTAGGGCGCCCGGCTGTCCCTCGGCGAAGCCGCCGACAGCTCCTCGAGCTTGTTTATCGCGTCGCCGGAACGACCGGACAGGAAGAGCGAGAAGGCCTCATCCGCGGGCGTCTTGGCTACCGGTCCCGCCTTTGTCTTCCCGCCCACGGGCCGTAGCGGTCGCACGGGCGCGGGCTTGCGAGACTGCGGATTGCGGGTGGCGGATTGCGGACTACGAGCAATAAGGGGCTTGCGAGCGGGCTCCGGCTTCTTGATGACCGGCTGGGGCCGCAGCTCTGTGGACGGTGGACGGTGGACGGTGGACGCGACCCGCGCCAGCGGGTCGACCGGCTTCCCCTGCTGCCCATGCCGGCTCTTGCGGTACACGATCGTTCCGGGGTAGTTGGTGACCTGGTAGCGGTGGAAGATCTCCTGCGAGGGCTCGGCGTGGCCGACCACGAGCCAGCCCTCGTCCACGAGCGAGTCGTGGAAGCGGTCGACGATGCGCTGGATCACCTCCTCGCGGAAGTAGATGAGCACGTTGCGGCAGACGACCAGGTCCATGCGGTCGGTCTGCGTCTCGGGCGACGGGTAGGGGTCGTCCACCAGGTTCATCCGCGTGAACTTGACCATCCGGCGGATCTTTGGCGCGAGCTCGAAGCGATGCTCGTCGGCCTTTGTGAAGTACTCGTCCTTGATGTCCTGCGGGACCTCGCGGAAGGACCAGTTGCCGTACAGGCCGGTGTGGGCCTTGTCGAGCGCGGTGGGGTCGATGTCCGTGCCATGGATCAGCACGTCCCACCTGTCGCGGGCGGGCAACAGGCGGTCGATCAGGATCGCCAGCGAGTAAGGCTCCTCGCCCGAAGAGCACGCGGCGCTCCAGATGCGGAGCTTGCGCGTGTCATTGCGGGCCTCGATCAGCCGCGGAAGGATCTCTGTCTCGAGCGCCTTCATCTGCGGCCGGTTGCGGAAGAAGTGCGTCTCGTTGATCGTGATCGCCGGCACCATCGCCTCGAAGGCGGCGGTGCCGCGCGGGCCCTTCTCGGCGAGCAGGTCGTAGAGCGCATCCGGGCTGCTCGCGCCGACCGCTGTCAGCGCCGCCTGGACGCCCTTCTCGAGATCGGTCTTGCGCGCGTCCGGGATCTCGATCCCGGCCCGCTGACGCACGATGGCCCGGTAGCGGTCGAAATCGGCAGGGCTGAGCGTGATGTCGCCAGCCCCGGCGCTCATCGGCCCGCCAGGTGCTGCTGCGACCCGGCGCAGACGCGCTCGAGGTCGAAGATCAGAATCAGGCGCTCGGCGGCGCGCGCCACCGACTTGACGGTGTTGCTCGCACCCACGCGCTCGTCCGGCGGCTCGATCGAGTCATTGCCGACGGTGAGGAGCTCGGTGACCGAGTCCGCCACGAGGCCGACCATCTGGCCCTCGTGCTCAGCCACGATGATCGGCGTGTTGAGGCCGACGGGCTCGGCGGGCAGTCCGAGGCGAGTGCGGAGGTCGATCACGGGGATCACCTTGCCGCGAAGATTGATCACGCCGGGCAGCCACTCGGGCGCCTCGGGAACGGGCGCGATGGCGACCATGCGGAGGATCTCCCCCACGTTGCCAACGGGCAGGGCGTACTCGGACTTGGCGATGCGGAAGACGACGAGCTGGGTGGCTTCCGCCGACCCGGCTTCGGTCTCGCTGAGGGCAGTGGTGGTCATGCCCGTGGTGATCGGCTTAACAGGCGGGTTTTTGAGCGCTCGGTCGACAGCCGTACTAGCCCACCGAGAGGCTTAGACGGCCTGCGGGGCGCTCGCGGACCAGCGGCGCTCCGCGAGCGCCCGGAGCTGGTCGAGCTGCGAGTCGTCGAGGTGCGCGGGGGCGTGGAACGTGCCCTGCGGATCACGGCGTGTGAAGACCGCGTCGACGCTGCCGGCGATGGCGGCATCGGTGCCGCCCCCGCCCTGCACGAGCAGGAGGTCGGCGCCGGACTCGTCGTCCAGGCCGGCGACCGCGAGCACGCTGCCGAGACGGGTGGCGAGCTCGTCGGCGCGCATGCCGTCCGCGTAGATCGCGAGCGTGGCGTCGTCGCTGCCGCTGAACTCGCCGGACCAGGCGGCCAGCAGCTCGGGGGTGGCGAGCAGCTCGTCGCCGAAGGCGAGCGCCACGAAGCCGCGCGCGCCCTCGATGCCCTCGCTGCGCTGGTCGCCGCGCCACTTGGCGGCCAGGTAGCGCTGGTTGTCGGCGGACATCGACGAGGGAGCGTCGGCCTCGGCCGACTCCCAGATGCCGTCGACCTCGGCGGAGGACTTGTGCTCGAAGTGGATCAGGCGGCCGCTGCCCACGTGCAGGACACCGAAGCCCAGGCGCTTCGCCCGCAGGCAGTAGTCGTCGTCGTCATGCCAGAAGAGGCCGAGGTTCTCGTCGAAGCGGCCGATCTGGCGCACGGCGTCGGCCGACATGAACATGCAGAAGCCCACGACCATGTCCGCCTCGAGCGGGCCGGGGCCGGTGAGGCTCTCCTCGTTGCGGCCGTCCGCGTGGAAGTGCAGGCGAACACCGCGCTCGCCCGCGATGGCGGCGCCCGGGTTGGCGTCGAGCGCGGCCGCGAACGGCTGCCACCAGCCGGAGTAGACCTCGACGTCGTTGTCGAGGAACACGATCCGGTCGACGTCGTCCGCGAGCGCGGCGGCGATGCCCACGTTGCGGCCGCCCGACACGCCCAGGTTCTCCTCGGAGCGAAGGAGCCGGACGCGCGGGTCGACGTTGCTCGCCCACTCCGGCGTGGCGTCGGTGGACGCGTTGTCCACGAGGTAGACGGTGAAGTCCGTGTCGGTGTGCTGCAGGATGCTCTTGATCGCGCGCTGCGTGTACTCGAGCGCGTTGTAGGCCAGGACGATGATCCCGAGCTTGGGACCCGGGGCGCCGGTCGCCGGCGCGGGCTGCGCAGGGTGCTCGACGAGCTCGTCGTAGACGGCGAGCTGCTGCCGAGCGACATCGTCGGCGTCGAACAGCTCGCGCACGCGCTGGTGCGAGCGTGGCGCGGTCTGCTCGGCCCAGCCGGCGGCGAGAGCGTCGGCGGCCTTCGCGCCGAACTCGCTTGCGTCCTCGATCGGGATTGCCAGCAGCCCGTCGTCCGCGGAGAGCCAGCCGCTGAGGCCGCTCTTGTCGCTGGTGATCACCGGCACGCCGCAGGCGAGCGCCTCGACGGCGGCCATGTGGAAGTTCTCGAAGCGCGACGGCAGGATCGCGCAGTCGCTCGCGCCGATGTGCTGGAGCACGCCGGCCTCGTCGACCTGCGCCACGAAGCGGACGTCGCCGAAGTCGAGACCCAGGTCGCGCATGAGCGGGATCAGCGTGCCGACTCGGTAGCCGTCGATGTCGCGGCCCACGAGCGTGAGCTCGATGTCGAGGCCGCGCTTCTTGGCGGCGGCCGCCGCGTGCAGCGCGAAGTCGGGGTTCTTGAGCGGCTCGAGGCGCCCGAGGAAGAGCAGCCGCAGCGGGTCGCCGTCCTCGCGGACGCGCTCGTTCACGGTAAAGCGCTCGAAGTCCATGCCAAGCGGAAGCGCGCGCACGGGCGGGGTGCGCTCGCCCACGACGCGCCGCGTCTCGTCGATCACCTGCTGCGTGGGCCCGAGCAGGAGGTCAGCCTGTGCCAGCGCCGCGATCTCCAGTGCCTCGAGGCCGCGATCGCCACCGTTCCGCGGGCGGCCTGAGCGCTCTGACACCACACCGCTCAGCGCGTGCAGCCGGACGACGAACGCCGTCTCGGGGCGGCGCTGCAGGTGCAGCGTCTCGGCGAAGTAGTCCTGCGCCTGGACGACGTCGAAGCCCACGAGCGAGTCGAGCGCGGCGTAGTAGTTCGCCACGGTCAAACTCCAGGCGCCGGCCACCACGTAATGCATGTCCGCGGGGACCTGCGGGGTCTGGGCGGGCAGCCGGTGCACGACCACGTCGTCGTGAATCGCGCGGGAGAACACGCCGCGCGGGGAGTAGGTGATCACGTGCACGTCGGCGCCGGCGCGCGCGAGGGCACGGGCGGCGATGTGCTCGGCGCGGGCGATGCCGCCGAAGGCCGACTCCGGCGGGTACTCGCGGCTGATGATGCAGATCTTCATGGTCAAATCGCCTCCGCGACTGCGATCCAGTTGTCCTCGTGCGGCGAGTACAGGTCCACGATGCGGAAGCCGTTCTCCACGAGCACGCGCTCGGCGTTCTTCTCGTTGAAGAGGTGCACGTGCTCGAGCGGGCTGATGGTCGACCACTCGATGCCCTGGTCGGCGAAGTTGCGGGAGGTCGTGGTGGGCGTCTCGCACACCACGATGCCGCCGGTCTTAAGCACGCGGCGCATCTCGCGGATCTCCGCCACCGGCTCGAACATGTGCTCGAGCACGTCGTGGAGCGCCACGATGTCGAAGGACCCTTCGGGGAACTGCTGCTCGGCCAGCGAGCCGCAGTACATCGTCACGCCGTGCGCGTCGCGCGCGAGCTGGCAGACGTCGGCCGCGGGCTCGAGGCCGCAGGCGTCGAAGCCACGGTCCTGGGCCTGCTTGACCAGGCCGCCGCTCGAGGCGCCGACGTCGAGCAGGCGGCCGCTCGTGCGGTGGGGAAGGATGTCGCGCTGGAGCTTGCCCATGCCGTTCGCGTAGTCGAACTGGAGGCGCTCCTGGATCGACGGGGACCCGATCGCCACCTGGTACTGCTCCCAGTAGAAGCTTCCGTAGAGCTCCGGCACGGCCTCGTCGGGCATGCGCGGGCTGGTGAAGAGGTGGCCGCACTCGAGGCAGCTCTTCATGGCGATGCCCCACTTCTCGAGGGCGGGCTCGAGCCGTTCGGTCTCCCCGCACACGGCGCACGGAACCTCGCGCCACTCGTACTTCCTCATGTCGTCGATGAGGCTCTGCAGGATGTGGCGGCGCTCGCGCGCTAGCTCGGGATCGTGAAAACGCATCGAGGGAGGGGTTCGGGGATCGGATCGGCCGGACCGGCCTCCCGGCCCGAGCTCACCCCGGTAGATCGACCGGCGTTCTGCGAACTTGAAGCCTGGCGCGCGCCGGTATTAACCGGCGCTGCCGATGGCGCTGTTCAGCGCCGAGGCGAGGGCGTCGGGAGCGAGACCCTTGTCGATGTAGTCCTGCGCGCCGAGCTTGAGGGCGAGAGCCTTGTCCTCGTCCTCGTTGACGGTGGCGCTGTTCAGCACGATGGCCGTGGCGCCGACCTCGGGATCCGCGCGGAAGGCCTCGGTGAGCTGGAAGCCGTCGAGGCCGGGCATGCGTACGTCGGACAGGACAACATCCGGCTTCTCGGACTTGGCGGTGTCAACGGCCTGACGGCTGTCGTTGACGATCGAAACTTCGAATCCCTGGGACTCCAGAGCGATGCGCGTCCGCAGCGCCTGAGTTGGGCTGTCTTCGACGATGAGCACCTTAGGCATTTACGTGGGTCCCTCTTTTTGGCTGGTATGACGAGAAAGTCTCTGCCCGGCTAATCGGCAGACTAGCGCCCTTCTGAAGCCGCCTTACCGTTCAGCGGTCGCTACCCGGGCGCCCTGCGGCTCGGCGGTGGCGGCGACGAACGCCTCGATATCCCCCGGAGCGGCTACCACTATCTGGCGAGCGCGGCGCGTGAGCTCGATGCCCACCGGACCGGTCTCGGGAACGAGCACCGCGTCCGCGGCCGCAACCAGGCTTGCAAGGGGTGCGGAGTCCGGCTCGCAGAGGGCCAGGTCCGGAAGGTCGCTCTCAGCGTGGCCGGCGGCCTCGAGGCGGGCGAGGATCCGGCCGGCGAGCTGGGCGGCGTCGCCCTCGGCCAGATAGAGCGCGAGCGTGATCGAGTGGTCCTGGCTCACCGCGGCGGCCCAGTGCTCGATGGCGGGACCCCATGAGTGCTCGTCGCTCCAGTCGGGCGCGTACAGCACGAGGCGGTCGCGGTGCTCGAGCTCGGCGGGGCCGATCTCGCGCGCCAGCGGCAGAGCCTCGGCCTTGAGCGTCGCGAGCGACTGCTCGGCGATCTGGGCGACCTTGTGCCAGTGGAAGTCCTGTGCGCGGGCGTGGGCCGCGTCCCCATAGGCGCGGCGCTGCTCGGGGGATGCGGCCACCTCGCGCAGGATCTGGGCCAGCACGTGCGGATCGGCCTCGTGCACGTAGCCGTCGTCGACCATCTCGGGCAGGCGCGTGCCGGCACGCAGCGGCGCGCGCTCGGCCGGGATCGTCCAGCCGCCGTTCTCCGGCACGAACTCGTTGGTCGGGCCGATGGCGGTGTGGATCACGGGCAGGCCCGAGGCCATCGCCTCGAGCGCCGGCAGGCAGAAGCCCTCGCCGCGGTAGGGGGTCACGAACACGTCGCAGGCCCGGTAGAGGGCGGCGAGCTCGTCCGGGCTCACGTCGTCGTCGATGTAGATCACGGGCGCGACGTCGTCGCGCTCGGCCAGCTCGCGCAGCGCGTCCCCGGCCGTCTGGTTGCGGTAGTGGCTCGCGATGCCGAAATCCTTGACCACGAGCTGAACGTCATCGTCGGGGCCGAAGGCCTCGGCCCACGCGTCGATCAGGATGTCCACGCCCTTGCGCCAGATGCTGCCGCCCACGAACAGGAAGGTGGTGCCCGCCTGGCTCGGCAGCTCGCGCCGCGGGCCCTCGGGGGTGAAGCGCTCGAGGTCCACGCCGTTCGGCACCACCTCGACGATGCCGGGCAGCATGCCCCCCTCGATGTAGCCATCGCGGATGTAGGCGCTCGGCACCCACACGCGGTCGGCGCGCGCGTTGGCCTCCTTCACCCACTCCTTGGGCGGCGAGCCGTACTCCCAGGGCAGGATCACGACTGTCGCGCCGATCGTGGCGGGATCGAAGTTGGGCGGCCAGGAGTGGCTCACGCCCGGGAAGCGCTCGAGGACCATGTCGGCGTGCTGGTCCTGGTAGAGGACGTTGCCGCCGCGTGCCTCGATCGCTCCGCCGATGCCGTCGTTCACGACCGCCAGGGAGGCGTTGCTGCCGAAGCGGCCGCGGATCGCGCAGGTGAAGGAGCGCGAACGGCGGTCCCAGAGGTCGGTGGCCAGCTCCATGATCCGGTCGACGATCGCGTCGGGCCCGAACTTCTCGATCAGGTCCTCGCGCATGCCCGCGGTGCGGGTCTTGACGGCCTCGCCACCCGCGGCAACGGCCCGCATCGCGTCGGCCAGGGAGTCGACGTCCGGCTCGAACCAGTTGTGGCCCTCGGTGAGGTGCGTCGGGTAGAGCTCGGCGTCCTGGGCAACCGGCACGAGCTCGCCGTCCACGAGCCAGCTGTTGCCGTCGTGCATGAACTCGAGGTTGCCGCTCCAGCGGCTGCCGATCGTCGGCAGGCCCATCGCCATCGCCTCCATGTAGGGGCGGCCCCAGCCCTCGCCGCGGGAGGCGAGCACGTAGGCGTCGGCTGCGGCGTAGATGCTCGGCAGCTCGCCTGCGGGCAGGCGCTCGGAGACGATGTGGATCGGCGCCATGCGCTCCACGGCCCGGGCGCCGAACTCGGCGCGGGCGAAGGTGCGGATCCGCTCGGCCGCGTAGTCCTCGCCGTGCGTGTAGGAGCCCGTCTTGAGAACGAGGCAGACGCCATCGTCGGCGGTGAAGGCCTTGGCCCAGCCGGCGATCAGCTGGCGCCAGCCCTTCCGCTCGCCGAAGTCGAAGTTGGAGAGAAACACGAAGCGCTCCTCTTCGACATCGAGCTCGTAGGGCTCGGCGTCAGGCGAGAAGAGGTCGAAGTCGATGGTCTCGCCGAGCACGCGCAGCCGGGACGAGGGGATGCCGCCAAGCCGGAACGCCTCGGCGTTGTGCTCGCAGGGAACCCAGATCTCGTCGCGGGTGAGAAGCAGCTGGCGCCAGCCGAGCGGGAGGTTGTCGGTCTCGAACATCGCGCGCGCCACGTTGGGCACGCCCTCCAGGTTGACCTGCCGCGGGTTGGCGATGTAGTGGTGCACGCCCACGAGCGGCGGGTGCAGCTCGCGACGGGCCTGGATCTCGACCATGTCCTGATCGGCGGGGGTCAGCTCGACCTTGTGGCGGGGTGGGTAGTAGCGCCGCACGACAGGCGAGTGCCCGCGCGCCTCCAGCGCGCGCAGGAAGCCGCGGATCTCGTCGGCCAGGCCGGTGGCCTCTTCGTAGCCGCCGAGCCAGGCGAGACCAGGGGTTACCGATGTCTTGTGGGACGGATCCACGTCCCGTGAGTCGGCAGGAGGATGCGGATCTTGAATCGCCTGCTTACTGCGGTCGCGTGACCTCGGCGAGCCGCTTGTGGAGCCGAGCGCGCAGCTCGTCCGGCTCGTAGCTCCGATGGGCACGCCGCCTGCGCGCCACGACCACCCCGGTGGCCGCCACTCCGGCCACTCCGGCGAGGCCGATCAGCTTCCAGGGCACGCGCATCGGTCTAGGTTACGGCCCGTGAAAGACGCGTCCTTGACGCTCGACGAGGCCGTCGCGGCGGCCCACACCGGGGACATCTGGCTGTTCCGCGGCAAGTCGATGGCCGACCGCGCCATCCGCGCCGTGACCAACAGCCCGGTCAACCACGTGGGCATGGTGGTGGCCCTGGACGACCTGCCGCCGCTGCTCTGGCACGCCGAGCTTGGGCGCTCGCTGCCCGACGTGTGGAGCGGCAAGCACCAGCGCGGCGTGCAGCTACACATGCTCGTGGACGCTGTGCGTACCTGGGACGAGCGCTACGGGCAGCGTGCCTGGACGCGCGCGCTCGAGGGGCAGATCGAGCGCCACCACGAGGACCGGCTGATGGAGGTGATCGCGCGTTTCGACGGCCGCCCCTTCCCCACCACCGCCGGGCTCGCGCGGCAGTGGCTCACCGGCCGCTTCCGCCGCTCGTCCTCGCTCGAGGCGATCTACTGCGCGGAGCTCGTGGCCACCACCTACCAGGCGATGGGCCTCCTGCCCAAGCGGCGGCCGGCGAGCTGGTACGACCCTGGTCGCTTTTGGAGCGGGGATCGCATCCAGCTCGTGCCGCCGTTCGTGCTTTCAGGCGAGGTGCCGGTGGTCTAGCCGGCCTTCTGAAGCGGCTTCCTGTGCGCCCGGGTGGTGAGCTTGAAGACCTGCTTCTGGCCGCCCGGGATCGCGACGTCGATCTCCACCTTCGCGCCCTTGCGGAGCTTGCGGCCCTTGAAGACCTTCGATAGGTCGACCTTGCCGTGCCTGGCCTTGAAGGTCCTGTGCCTGAAGGGGCAGCCGTGGCCCTTGCAGCGCAGGGTGACCCTGGCGCCGCCGGGCAGGCCGGTCACGACCAGCCTCCGGACGAGGGTGTTCTTGCCCTTGACCTTGAAACGGGTGGAGAGCTTGGCCTTCCGGATGGTCTTGCGCGGTGCGAGGCTCTGCGAGCCGCCGGCCCCGCTGCCGGCGCTGTTGTTGCCACCGGCCTGCACAGGCGGCGTGACCGAGAAGTGACGCACGATCTCCTTGGCGTTACCCGCCGAGTCGGTGACCCGCAGGTGGAGCTGGTGCAAGCTGCCCGGAGCCACGGAGCCGAACGTCTGCGAGTGCGCGGTCGAGCAGGGTCCGTAAGCGCCGCCGTCCACGGAGCACTCGACCGTGAGCGGGGTGGCATCCGAGTAGTCGAAGCTGATCGTGATGTCGCCAGGTCCCACCACCGCGCCGTCGAACGGCCCGTCCGTGAACGAGACGGTGGGCGCCGTGCGGTCAACGATGAAGGTCCGGCTTCCGCTGGCCACGTTGCCCACGTTGTCGGTCGCGACGACCGTGTAGGTGTAGCTGCCGTCACTCGCCAGGGATGGGCTGAAGGACCCCGTGCACGCGCTGGCGGCGCCGCCGTTCAAGGAGCACTTCATGCTCGCGTCCGTGTCGGTGTCGATCGAAAGCGGCATGGTCAGCGCGTTGGTGTACGCGGGCAGCGTGCCGAGCGTGAGGTTGACCACCTTGTCCACGGTGATGGTGGAGCTGCTGATGCTCACACGTCCGCTCGTGTCATAGGCCCAGGCGCTGAGGGTGTGCGCCGACCCCTGGGCGTAGCCGTCCATGGCGATCGACGCGCTGTACGGGGCGCTGGTGTCGGTCGCCTTCAGCGCTCCGTCGAGGCGGAACTCGACCCTCGCGATTCCCGCGTTGTCCGACGCCGCGGCGGACGCGTTCAGGGTGCGGCCCACCTTCACCGACCCGGGGGAGACGCTGACGCTGGGGTTGGTCACGTCCACCCAGGTCATGGAGACGGTCTTGTCGTCGTCCAGCTTGACCGAGCAGGAGCTGCCCGAACACGCCCCGCCCCAGCTCGCGGCGAAGCCGCTGGGACCTCCGCTCGCGCTGAGCGTGTAGGTGGCCCAGGCGTCAGCGTCCGGGGGGTCGCATGCCACGGCGTCGCAAGCGACGGTCTGCGAATCAGACACCGAACACGTGCCGCCGCTCCCTGCCGGGCAGCTGATGTGCGACGGCGTGCTCGTGATGGTGCCGGCTGTGGGGCGGGTGACCGTGAGCGTGTGCGTCACGGTCGTGCTGGTGGCCCCGCCGCCGGGTGGGGGCGGGTAGTTGAGGCACGGTGCAGCCGCGGCCGAGTGCGGATGGAAGAGCGCGAAGGCTCCGAGTCCGAATGCGAACGTGATGACGGCGATCAGCAATCGCCGATGGATTGAGCGCGAGCAGGGCATCGGTTACCTCCCGTGAAAAGGACGGCACCAGTGTGCAAAGCGAAAGGCGCCCGCGGAAGCGCGTTAACTCGTGAACCGGCGTGTCGTTAGCCGCACCGAAGTACTAAGCGGCCGATACCGAAAGAAAAACCGGGAACTAGGAACTAGGAACTTAAATACAAACGTCGATGTGAGGCAGCCCGTCGTCCTCCTCGGGCTCCTCATCAACGTCCTCGGCCTCGCGCCGGCGCTGCTGGTCGCGCTTCTGCTGCTCGCGCTTCTGCTGCTCGGGGTCCACGCGGTGCCCCACCCGCTCAACCGAGGGGATGTTCGGGATGCTCGAGCCGATCGGCTGAATCGGGTCCATAGGTCATCGGAGCGCTAGGAAGCCGCCTTCTGCTCCGCGGCATCCATAGCGGCGAACTTGCGCTCGGCGATCATGCGCGCCTGCGCGCGCACCTCAGCCAGCGCGACCTGCCGCCAGATGTAGACCGAGGCGGTCCACACCGCCACGTAGGTGGCCACGCCGCCCAGCAGCGCGCGCAGCCCGAGGTGAACGAAGTCGGTGCCCGAGCGGTACGAAAGCCACGCCATCAGCGCGAAGCCGGTGAGCCCGCCGATGCCCTTCCAGCGGCGGATCTGCATCCGCGCGCGAGGATGCGCGGTGAGCTTGACGTCCTCGGCACCGGCCGGCGTGATCGTGGTCGGCTGGTCGCCGGCAGCGTCTGCCTTCTTCTTCTTAGCCATCTATCTGCTGCTCCCTCTTGCGCTGTTCGACTTCCATGCGGAACACGAACCGGACGAGACGCTCCTGGTGCTTCTCGCTGATGTGATCGAAGCGGATGCCCAGCGCGCCGTTGCCCGTGTCGCGGACGGCTGTGCCGCGGGCCTCGATCGGCCCCTCGGTCTCCTGCTCGGGGTCGTCGAGCGGGATCGTCATCCACAGGAAGGTCCCCAGCCGGAGGCGGTCGGTGCCGAAGAGCGAGGTCTCGATGAGCAGGCCGTTGGCGCTGATGTTGAGCGTGTCGGCGATGAACTTGGACGAGTTCTGAACCGCGATCTCGACGGGAATGCGCACGTCCACGCGCGCGAAGTCGCGGCGCTGGACGAGCTTGGGCTCCTCGCGTGAGACGAAGCGCACGGCTCCGGAGCCGGCGCCGTCGAAGCGCGCGAAGCCCTCCTGCCGGTACATGCCGCGGTTGGCGGGGTATTCGAGCACGGCGTCGGGATCGCCCAGGACGGTGGCCTCCTGCCCAGGGGCAACCACGAGCGTGATCATCACGCTGTCGTCCACCAGGGCATCGACGTTCCCGGACGTGCTGCCCAGGCCTCGAATAGTCAGCGCCACGCGCTGTCCGGGTGTCACGAGCTTGTCGCTCATACCACGATCATCGACGCGAGAGCCTGCGGATTTACAGGTAGAAGGCCGCCGTCCACCCTCGTGCCGCTCGAGATGTACGAGAAGGGACGGCCGCTCTGGATGGCCAGGCCGACGGCGGGGCCGATGTGACCGGTCTCGTCCGCATGCGTTAGCGCGATGCGCGAAACGCCGGTGGGCGAGAAGCCGCGCAGGACGTCCGCGGCGGCGTGCTCCCCGACAGTGGCTGGAAGCGTCAGGTGCACCTCGTACACGCCGATCCGCTCGAGGTCCGCGGCAAGCTGATCCATCTCTCCCGGCGCGGCCGGCGAGACGGTGGGCGTGTCGATCACGATCAGCGCGTGGTCGCGCGAGCCGGCGATGCGGGCGCGAGCCTCGGCCGGGTCGTCGACCGGCAGGACCTGCACGCCGTACGGCTGGAGCAGCCCGGCCAGCTCGGCGCCGCCGTCGCGCGGGCGGAGCGTCATCACGATCACGGGCAGGTCGCTGCCCTGCGCGTAGGTGGCGGCCAGGCGCGCCGTGCAGAGGGTCTTGCCGGATCCGCCCGGGCCCACGAAGGCAACGGTCCGGCCGCGGCGCGACCAGGTGGACTGCGCCGGGATGCGGCGCGCCAGCGTGTCGCGCACGAGGCGGTCGAGCGACAGGTGCGGCGAGAACGGCAGCATGTGCGACACCGTCTCGGTCACGATGCCCTCGGCCAGAGCCGGATGCAGCCCGGCGGCCACGAGGTCCTCGACGATCTCCGAAGCCTCAGCCGGCGCGCGCCGCCCGGCAACAAGCGGAGCCATGGCGGTGCCAGGAGCGGGCGCTGTGCGCTCGAGGGCCGTAGAGAGCTGGTCGGCAAACGGCGACGCCTGCTCGAGGATCTTCTGAATAGCCGGCGGCTGCGCCGCCGGAGTTTCGAGTATCGAGTTTCGAGTTTCGACCTCCGGCTCTGTGGACGGTGGACGGTGGCCTGTGGCCTCAAACGAGTCGGGCAGAGCGTCAGAGTCATCAACAACATTGACCCGAGCAGCTCCGGCCTGAGCCTCCACCTCAACAAACTGCCTCTGAAAGAACCCGCCCAGCCCGCCGGTGAGCCCCTCGCGGCGGCGAGTGATCACGGCGTCGGGGCCGAGCTCGGCCTTGATGCGCGGCAGGATCTCCTCCAGGGAGGCGCCGCGGTATGTGCGCGTAGCGGTGCTCATCAGCTAACCACCCCAACTGTCTCTACCCGGATACCGGGCATAACCTCGTTGTAAGAGCAGACCGGAAGCTGCGGCAGTGCCTGCTCGCAGAGCCGGCGCAGGTGGCGGCGCACGCGCGCCGAGCAGAGCAGCACAGGCCGGCCACCGGCCGCCAGCGAGCCGTCCACCTGCTCCTTGAGCTGCGACACCAGGATCTGCGCGCGCGAGGGCTCCATGACCAGGTATTCGCCGTCGGCGGTCTGCGCGATCGAGTCGGACACCTCCTGCTCCACCGTCGGGTCGAGCGAGATGGCGCGCAGCTTGCGCTCCGCGTCGAGGTGGGGAGCGGTGATCGCGCGGCCGAGTGCCTGGCGCGCGTACTCGGCGAGCAGAGACGGGTCGCGCGTGACGCGCGCCTTGTCGCCGATCGCCTCGACGATCGTGCCGAGGTCGCGGACCGAGACGCCCTCGCGCAGCAGGTTCTGGAGCACCCGCTGGACCTCGCCGAGCTGGAGCACGTCCGGCACGACCTCCTCCACCACGGCGGCGTTGGTCTCCTTGAGCTGGTCGAGGAGCTGCCTGGTGTCCTGGCGCGTGAGCATGTCGCCGGCGTTCGCGCGGATGGTCTCCGTGAGGTGGGTGACGATCACGGACTCGCGGTCGACGACCGTGTAGCCGAGGGCCTCCGCCTCCGCGCGCGATGCGTCCGTGATCCATGTGGCCGGGATGCCGAACGCCGGCTCGGTGGTGGGCACACCCTGAAGCTGACCGACGGCGTCGCCCGGGTCCATTGCAAGCTGGTGCCCCGCGAGGATACGCCCCTGCGCCACCTCGGCCCCGCGGACCTTGACCACGTACTCGTGGGCGTCGAGGCCCACCTCGTCGTGGATGCGCACGGGCGGAATCACCACGCCGAGCTCGGATGCGATCTGGCGGCGGATGGTCTTCACGCGCGCGAGCAGCGAGCCGCCGGCCGACTCGTCCACGAGCGGCACGAGGCCGAAGCCGATCGCCAACTCGAGCGCGTCCACCTGGAGCGCCTCGAGCGCGGCGTCCTTGGGAGCGGGCAGCTCGTTCTGCGCCGCGGCGGCCGTGAGCTGCTTCTGCTCCTCGGCGGCTGCCTCGGCCGGGCTCGGCTTGTCCTTGATCGAGCGCCAGAGCATGAGGAAGAGACCGCCGATCACGAAGAACGGGATCTTCGGCAGGCCGGGGATCATCGCGAGGAGGAACATCACCACGCCCGCGACGAGCGGCGCCTTCTTCTGGCCGATGATCTGGCCGGCGATGTCGTTGCCCAGGTCCTTCTCCGACGCCGTGCGGGTGACGATGATGCCGGTGGCCACCGAGATCATCAGCGCCGGGATCTGGGCGGAGAGGCCGTCGCCGACGGTGAGCAGCGAGAAGTGCTTGCCGGCCTCGCCGATCGACATCTTCTGCTGGAGCATGCCGATCACGATGCCGCCGAGCAGGTTGATCGCAACGATCAACATGCCCGCCATAGCGTCGCCCTTCACGAACTTGGACGCACCGTCCATCGCGCCGTAGAAGTCAGCCTCGCGTGCGATGTCCTTGCGCCGCTGGCGCGCCTGCTCGTCGGTGATCTGGCCGGCGTTGAGGTCGGCGTCGATCGCCATCTGCTTACCGGGCATGGCGTCCAGGGTGAAGCGCGCGGCCACCTCGGCCACGCGGCCCGCGCCGTTCGTGATCACCACGAACTGGATGACCACGAGGATCATGAACACCACGAGGCCAACGATCACGTTGCCGCCGACCACGAAGTTGCCGAACGACTCGACCACGTGGCCGGCGTCGCCCTTGAGCAGCACGAGCCGCGTGACCGACACGTTGATCGCGAGCCTGAAGAGCGTGGTGAGCAGCAGCAGGCTCGGGAACGAGCTGAAGTCGAGCGCGCTCGGCAGGTACAGCGTGGTGACGACGATCGCGAGCGCCGCCGAGATGTTGAGGCTGATGCAGAGGTCGACCAGCGCCGGCGGCAGCGGGATGATCATCATGATCACGACGAGCACCACCGCGCCCGCCGCGAGCAGGTCGGTGTGCTTGGCGAAACGGCCCATCGTCGCTTCCATCAGACGGCCCTCCTACCGGCCACGCGGTACACGAAGGCGAGCAGCTGGGCCACCGCCTGGAAAAACTCCTCGGGGATCTCCTGCCCCACCTCGACCGAGGCGTGCAGGGCACGCGCCAGGGGCGGGTCCTCGACGATCGGGATGCCGTGCTCCTTGGCGATCTTCCGGATCTGGGCGGCCACGAGGTCCGGGCCCTTGGCCACGACCTCCGGCGCCCCCTTGGCGCCGTCGTAGGCGAGCGCGACGGCGAAGTGGGTCGGGTTGGTCACGACGACGTCCGCCTGCGGGACGGCGGCCATCATGCGCGCGCGAGCGGCCTGGATCTGGCGGCGGCGGATCGCGCTGCGGACCTCGGGCGGGAGGCTCTGCGACTTGGCCTCTTCCTTGATGTCCTCCTTCGACATCTTGAGCTGCTTCTCGTGGCGGTGGCGGGCCCAGAAGTAGTCGGCGATCGCGATCACGATGTAGGCGACGGCGAGGCGGCGACAGACGGTCAGGATCAGGTGGCCGGCGGTCGAGAGGAAGTCGGCGGGCGACATGCCCACCGACGCCGCGATCTCCTTGATCTTCGGCGTCACCGAGAACACGGCGATGGCGCCGAGCAGAAAGACCTTGAGCAGGCCCTTCGCCGTCTGGAACGCGGACTCGGGACCGACGAGGCGCTTGAGGCCGGCGGCCGGGTTGAGGCGCTTGGGATCTGGCTTGAGCGCCTGCAGGTTGAGCCTGGGCCGCACCTGCGCGACGTTGGCGAGCACGCCCGCCAGCAGACACACGCCCGCGATCGGCGCGATGCCGGCGGCGGCGGTGCCGAAGGTGGTTCCTAGCAGCTTGCCGAGCCCCTGCTGGGTCACGACCTCGGGGTGGCTGATCTGGGTCAGCCCCTGATACATCGAGGCCTCGAGCTTGCCGACGAGCTTGGGCCCGAACGACCCGAGAGCGAACAGCGAAGCCATGATCACCGCCGAGCCGTTGACGTCGACGGACTTGGCGACCTGCCCCTTGTTGCGCGCCTCGTTACGGCGCTTGGGAGTTGCCTTTTCTGTGCGCTCGCCGGGCATGACCTACGCCACGTGGATGGATTGGAGGGCGGACGAGACCGACACCTGCACCTGGTCGCCGATCCAGCCGCCGACGAACGGCAGTGAGACGCCCATGACCAGGAGGCCGACCGCGATCTTGGCGGGAAAGCCGACTGCGAACACGTTGAGCTGCGGCATCACGCGCGCGACGAGTCCCATCGCGCAGTCGGTGAGCAGCACCGCGAGCATCACCGGCGCGGCCAGCTCGATGGCG
>Ga0207657_10001123_pt1 | contig 28402 bp, 31 predicted proteins | sample KBSC33metaG_FD_184316 | JGI IMG/M metagenome (GOLD analysis project Ga0207657, IMG submission 184316) | Corn rhizosphere microbial communities from Kellogg Biological Station, Michigan, USA - KBS C3-3 metaG (SPAdes) (version 2) | ecosystem: Host-associated > Plants > Roots > Rhizosphere > Soil ...
GCTCACTCGCGCACGGTACCCCTCAGGTCGCCGCCAAGAGCCCGTGGGAGCTGCTCTGCTCAGCGACTTCTCGACGCGAAAGCTCCATGACGGACTCGAGCCGTCCTCAACCTCATTGCGTCGCTGGGGTGGGTGGCGCGCCGGAGTCGAGCTTGCAAGCTTTGAAGATTACGAGGTATGTTTTTTGGCGTGCCGCACAAAGCTCGTCCCGTGCATGAGGTGAAGGCCAAGCTCTTTCGTGTGCTTGGGCATCCCGCGCGGGTGCGGATTCTCGAGTTGCTGAAGGAGAAAGAGTTGTCCGTTGGTGCGCTCCAGGCTGCGCTTGAGCTGGATTCGGGCGGCACGTCGCAACATCTGGCTGCGTTGCGCGGGATTGGGCTTGTGGAGTCGCGACGTGAGGGGACGAGCGTGTACTACCGGGTCGACGACAAGCACGTGTTCGACCTGCTGGAGGCGGGTCGCTCCATCATCAGTCGCCAGCTTGCAGAGCAGCAGGAGATCTTGCAGGACCTCGAGTCTTCGTGATCGGCTTGTTGCTCGGCGCGGGATCGAGCGCGATTGCACTGGGTGGGGCTCTGAGCGTCTCGCGGAGGACGTTCTCAGCCGGCCTGTGGTTGCAGGCGACCGGCGCAGCCGGTGTCTCGATTGCGGGCTTCTGGGTGCTCGGGTCCCAGGCTGTGTTCGGCGACCCGTTCACGAGCTCGTTCGTTCCGCGTCTCGGTGTCGACGGGTTGAGCGGATTGTTTCTCGGCGTTCTCGGCTTGATCGCCGCGCCTGCGCTCGTGTTCTCTGTGCGCTATCTCCGCCCGAGCCCGAACGGTCGTGCAGTGGCTGCGTTGACTGCGTTGTTCGTGCTCGCGCTTGTCCTCGTGCTTTGCGCGCGTGACCCGCTGACGTTTCTCTCAGGTTGGGAGTCGATGACGCTCGTCCCCGCGGTACTGATCCTTGTGTCGCGCGGTGCTGACCGGCGCGCGCGGAAGACCGTGTTTACCTACCTGGCCGTAACGCATCTCGGCGGCGCGGGAACGTGGGTCGCCATCCTGCTGCTTGCGCACGCGGGCGCGATCGGCGGCCATACGACGATCGCTTCAGGCTCGGGGCTGCAAACGGCGATCGCCTTGTCGGCGCTCGTCGGGATGGGCACGAAGGCGGGTGTGATGCCGCTGCATGTGTGGCTTCCGCGTGCGCACCCGATCGCGCCGGCGCCGGTGTCGGCCCTGATGAGCGGCGTGATGATCAAGGTTGCGATCTACGCGATGGTGCGTGCGCTGATCGAATGGGACGGCGTGCTGCCTGTCTGGTTCGGCGTGCTCGTCCTTGCGGTCGGCGCGCTCTCTGCACTCGGCGGCGTCGTGTACGCGTTGTTCGAGCACGATCTCAAGCGTCTACTCGCGTTGCACTCGATCGAGAACATCGGGATCATCGTGCTGGGCATCGGCGCCAGCGTTGTGCTGCGCGCGCGCGGCGCTGATACCTGGGCGGCGTTCGCGCTCGCCGCTGCGCTGCTCCACTGCGTGAACCACGCGATTTTCAAGGCGCTGCTCTTCCTCGGTGCTGGGGCGTTCGAACGGGCTGTCGGATCGCTCGAGATCGACCGGCTCGGGGGACTTCTCCGCCGTATGCCGTGGTCGGGTGGTGCCTTCCTGGTCGGAGCGATGGCGATCGCAGGCCTGCCGCCGCTGAACGGCTTCGCGTCGGAGTGGCTGACCCTGCAGGCGCTGATCCATGTTCCGCGCTACGGCCACATCGGAGACGGCATCGCCGGCGCGTTCGCGCTCGCAGCGCTCGCCGCGACCGCGGCCCTGGCCGTATTCTGCTTTGTGAAGGTCGTCGGGCTCGTGCTGCTCGGCGCTCCCCGGACGTCGGCGGTCGCCGGTGCAGAGGACCCGCCGCTGCCGTTGCGCGCTGCCCTGGTCGTCCTCGCGCTCGCCTGCGTTGCGCTCGGCTTCGCACCGGGTGTCTTGTTCGGCCCGCTGGTTGGCTTGGCGCCCGGGTCGTCCCGCATCGCCACGCACCTCGGGCTGCACGTGCCCGGCACCGGCTCGCTGCCCACGGTCGGGATCGCGGTTGCGCTCGTCGGTCTCGCGGCCGCGTTCGCGTTGCTGCGTGGCAACCGGCGTGCCGCGCCGGCGCCGACGTGGGCTTCCGGCCAGCTCGTCGAGCCGGCGCTCAACTGGACGAGTGCAGGCTTTACGAAGTCGCTGCGGCTGGTGCTCGAGTTCGTGCTGCGTCCGGAGCGGGAGATCTCGTCGAAGACCGAGGGCGGCGTGCTGCAGGAGGTCGCGTATAGCGGCAGCGTGCCGCATCTGGTCGAGGATCGTCTCTACCGGCCCGTCGAGCGCTGGGGGTTCCGCGCGGCCCTACACGCGCGCCGGCTGCAGAGCGGAAGCATCGGAACCTACGTCGTCTACCTGATCGGGCTCGTCATCGTCTTGCTCCTTGCCGTTCGGCTCGGGGTGATCGGGTGAGCGGCGCCTCGGCTGTTTCGGGCGTGGTGCAGGTGGTGGGCGGCGTCGCCCTCGCGCCGCTCCTGCCCGGGCTCATCCAGCATTGGAAGGCCCGCCTACAGGGGCGTCGTGGTCCGACGCCGTTGCAGCCCTATCGGGATCTGCGCCGGCTTTGGGGTAAGAGCATGGTTGACCCGGAGGGAGCCGGACCGGTCTACCGGCTCGCGCCCGTGGTTGTCGCGGCGGCGCTCGCCGGCGGCGTCCTCGTCGTGCCGGTCGCGCAGGCTGTGCCGAACCTGGGCCTCGGTCACGACGCGCTCGTGCTGCTCGGGCTGCTCGCGCTCGCGCGCTTCGCGATCACGTGTGCGTCCTGGGACGTCTCGAACGGCTTCTCGCTGATGGGTGCGAGCCGTGACCTGATGCTGTCGGTGTTCGTCGAGGCCACGTTCGTGCTGGCGCTTGCCGTAGCTGTCCTGATCGCCGACACGACCGACCTCCGCGGCGTCGTCGCAGGGACCGCCGGTGCCGGCGTTTGGGGAAGCCCGGCCCTCGCATTAGGAGCGCTCGCCTTCGCGATCGTCGCGATTGCCGAGACCGGACGCCAGCCGGTCGACAACCCGGACACTCATCTCGAGCTGACGATGATTCACGAGGGGCCGTTGCTCGAGTACGCCGGGCGCGATCTCGCGTACCTGCAGTGGGCCGCCGCCGCGCGGCACTGGCTCGTGCTCGTGCTGGCCGCGCAGGTTTTCGTTCCTCATCCACATGGTGTATGGCCGCAACTCGCTGTGCTTCCCCTTGCGTTGATCGCGCTCTGCACAGCACTTGCGATCGTCGAGACACTCCTTGCGAAGATGCGCATGCTGCTGGTGCCACGGCTGCTCGCGGTCGGCCTGGCTGCAGCACTGTTCGGGATCGCGGCGTGGATCGCCGGGGTGGCGTGAGCGGCGGGCTCCTCTGGATCCTTGTGGCGATCGGGCTGGCGGTCGTCGTCATCAGGCGTCGATCGGTCGCCGTTGCGTTGGTGACGGCGCAGGCGCTCGTCCTCGTCGGCTTCGCACTCTACGACGCCAAGGACGCAGGGGATGTGGCGGCGGCGGGCGCGCTCGCGGTGCGCGCGGTGGCGCTCGCTGCGCTCTTCCTTCTTCTCGTGTCGCGGACGCGCGAGTTGCGACCCGTGCACGCGCGCGTCCCGCCGCTCGTTCGTGCGGTCGCGGCGATCGCGTTCGCGCTGGCCCTGACCTGGCTGGTGCCGACGCTCGGGCTCGACTCACGCAATGGAGAGCGGGCGGTGCTTGCTCTCGTCGCGTTCGGAATCGTCACGGCCGCGACGAGGCGGGCGACGCTCTTCCACGTCCTCGGCATCGTGCTCGTCGAGAACGGGCTCGCGCTTGCAGCGCTCGAGCTGCCCGGCGGGGGCTCGCTCACGATCGAGGTGGGGGTCGCGGTCGATCTGATGCTGATCGCGCTCGTCGCCGGTGTCTTTCACGAGCGGATCTTCGCCGAGTTCGGGACCGGCGACAGCGCCGCTTTGAGGACGCTCCGTGACTAGTCGCGAGCAGCTCGCGTGGGCGATCGTCGCGATCCCCACGATCGTCGCGGTGCTAGTCGTCCTGACGCCGCGCCGGGCGGTGACGGCTGTCGCGGTCACGGGCGCGTTCGTCACGGCGGGCCTCGCCCTGGCGCTTGGCGTTCTGGAGCTCCGCGCGCTGGGCGACCCGGTTGTCGGGAACTGGATCGTCGTCGATGCAGCCGGAGCTCTGCTCGTCTCCGTGGTCGCAGTCGTCGGACTCGCGACCGTCCTCGTCTCACCGGCGTATCTCGCGGGTGCCGATAGCTCGCTCGGGCCCGCACACCGGCAGCAGCACACCTATTTCACCGCGCTCTACGCATTCTGGGCCGCCCTGCTCGCGGTGCCGCTCGTGGGTAACCTCGGCGGCGCCTGGCTGCTCATCGAGGCGACCACCGCCACGTCGGCGCTGCTGGTCGGCTTCAGCGGCAAGGCGCGCTCGCTCGAGGCAGCGTGGAAGTACCTCATCCTCACGTCACTCGGTCTCGGTGTCGCACTACTCGGAATCGTCGCCCTGGTCGCCGGCATCCCCGGCGGCGGTATCGGGGCACTCTCCTGGCGCGCCCTCGGCACCTACTCCTCCGGTCAGCAGAGCGCGCTCGTCGCCTACATCCTCCTGGTTGCAGGGCTCGCGGCGAAGATCGGCTGGGCGCCGGTGCACAACTGGCTCCCCGATGCACACACTGAGGCGCCGCCTCCGGTCTCGGCGTTGCTGTCCGCGGCCCTCCTGCCTGTGGTGCTGCTCGTTGCCTGGCGCTCGGAGCACGCGCTTGCCCCCGTGATCGGGATCCGGGCGGGACAGGACGTCCTGATCTTCTTCGGGCTCGTGTCGCTCGCGGTGGCGATCCCGTTTCTCTGGCGTTCGCTGCCCTGGAAGCGGTTGCTGGCGTACTCGAGCCTCGAGCACATGGGCGTCATCGCCCTCGGCATCGGGTTCGGGACGCCGCTCGCTCTCGCCGGTGTCGCTGTTCACATCGCTGCCCATGCCGTCGCGAAGGCGGTCGGCTTCTACGCTGCGACACCGCTCCTCGAGCACGAGCCGCGCGCCGCCGAGCGCTCGGTCACGGGCATCGCACGAACCTACCCTGCGCTCGGAGGCGTGATGGGCCTCTCGCTCGGCGCCCTCGCCGGGCTTCCGCCTTCGCCGTTGTTTCTCAGCGAGGTGCTGATTGTCGCGGGCGGCTTCCAGGCCGGCCGCTCCTGGCCGGCGGCTGCCACTGCGCTGCTGCTCGCGCTCGGTTTCCTCGGGCTGGCGCACGCCCTGCTCGAGACGACGGTCGGCAAAGCCCGGCGGAGGGGCGGCAGGCATCGTCGTGAGAGCCGCGCGCTCGCAATGCTCGGCGGCATCTCGCTCGCGCTGCTTCTCGCACTGTCCGCTCTCGCGCTCTGGCTTCCCGGCTCCGACCTCGTCGGCGCGCTCCTAGCGGGGATCACGTGATCGAGGAGTCCTACCGTGAGGAGATCGCCGCTGCACGGGCCGAAGGCTGGCGCTTCGCGGGCCTCCACGCGACCTCGGACGGTGCGCGTGTTCGCACACTGCTCGCCGACCAGGCGGGGGCGACCCGGCTCGAGACGGTCGTCGCGCATGAGGGAGCAGTGCCTTCGATCGTCGACCTCTTCCCGGCCGCCGGCTGGGACGAACGCGAGGCGCACGACCTACAAGGAGTCGACTTCGCCGGGCACGAGCCCTTGCGACCGCTCGTCGATCACGACCTGCGGGTCGAACGCTGGGCGGTGCCCGTGCGCGGCCACGACACGTACCAAGTCGCTGTCGGGCCGATTCACGCAGGGATCATCGAGTCGGGCCACTTCCGTCTCCATGTCGTCGGCGAGCGCATCATCCACCTCGACCTGCGCCTCTTCTACAAGCACCGTGGCCTCGAGCGCGCCGCCGAAGGGCACACGCTCGACGAAGGACTGGCCTACGCGAGCCGCGCGTGCGCGGCCTGCGCAGTCGCAAACGGCGTCGCCTATGCACACGCGTGCGAGGACGCGCTCGGCCTGACACCTCACAGCGAGCTCGCACGCGTCCGCACGATCTTGCTCGAGCTCGAGCGCATGTGGAACCACCTCAACGACCTCGCCGCCGTCTGCTCCGGCGTCGGACTCGCCGCAGGAAACCAGCACTTCGCAGGGCTCACCGAACGCGCCCGCCGGCTCAACGCCAAACTCACCGGCCACCGCTTTCTCTTCGGCGCCGTCCGCGTCGGCCGAAGCGAGATCACGCTCCATCGCGACGACGTCTGCGCCGCGGCCGACGAAGTGACGGCGCTCCGTTCCGAGGCACGCCGCGGCTGGCGCGAACTGCGCTTTAACCGCTCCTTCCAGGACCGGCTGCCCGACATCGGCGTCGTCGATGCAGCCGCGGCTACCCGGCTCGGCGCGGTCGGGCCTGCCGCGCGGGCCGCCGGGCTCGGAGACGACCTCCGTGCGAGCAGCCCGCGACTCGCCTATGCCGGCTTCGAGCCCGCGCGCCCCGAGCGCGCGGCGGGCGACGTACAGGCGCGCACCGAGCAGCGCGCGGTCGAGCTCGAGCAGACGTTCGAGATTCTCGAGCGCCTGCTTGACGGACGCATCGGCCCTGCGACCGCGACACTCGGAGCGCCCGGGCAGCCGATCGGCATCGGCCGGGTCGAAAGCCCACGCGGCGCGACCAGTTGTATCGTCGAGCGCCGCGACGACCGCATCGAGCGGCTACGCCTCCGTACGGGCTCCTATGCGAACTGGCCCGTCGTCGCCTACGCGGCCGCCGACAACCTGCTCCCCGACTTCCCACTGATCAACAAGAGCTTCGAGCTCTGCTACGCCTGCGCTGACCGCTGATGCTGACACTCCTTCGCGACCTCCGGCGGCTCCGCCGGCACCTCGACCTCGCCCCACCTGAGCGAGCGGCGAGCCTCGCGATCCGCCACGTCGATGCCGGCTCATGCAACGGGTGCCAGCACGAGCTGACGTTGCTCTCGAGCCCGTACTACGACCTGCAGCGCTTCGGCCTCGGCATCGTCGCCTCCCCCCGGCACGCCGACGTCCTGCTCGTCACCGGCGCGGTAACCAGCCGCATGCACGAGCCTCTCCTCGTCGCCTACGCCGCGATGCCCGAGCCCCGCCGCGTCGCGGCGCTCGGCGACTGCGCCCTCGGCTGCAACGTGCTCGGCACGGCGGACACCATTGTCGGCCCAGTCGACACCATCCTTCCCGTCGACCTGCGCATCCCCGGTTGCCCACCGACACCAGAGGTGATCGCACACGCGCTGTTGGGCCTCATCAGCCCTTTACCCGTGGCGGCTGACGATCCCCGAAGGCCATAGGTTCGAAGCGACTCAGGCGCTCAGGCAAGTGCTCAACCATGCGGTCGTGTGGGGGCTGATCGACGTTCGGTCCGGCGGAGCTCGCGTCGCCGCTCGGCAGCGGCCTGTTCGAGGGCCGCTCGCTCGTCGACCTGAACGCGCTCGCGTGAACATCACCGCAACAAGGCGACGATCGAGCGCGACAACCACGACGCGATCCTCTCAGCGCCGGTACGGCCGCGCCAACCCGGCAGAGCAACGTGCGTCCAGCTCCCTGTCCGCCAAAGAGGGGCCACCACAGCTCGGATCGGCTTGCACAAGCCAAGCGCGGCACGCGAACTCGCGCGATCAGGGAACGCCAGCTAGAGCCCGCAAGTCCCCGCGCGTGCCAGACGTTTGCAAAGTAGGCAAAGGAAGACGCCGCTTGCAGGCATTTCGTCGAAGCCCTCTGACGGATTCGAACCGTCGACCCCTTCACAAATGCTCCATGCCGACCGGCGCTCGTCGTCGGGGTCGCGGATCAGCCGTTGCGTGCCTCCGGTCTGGGCCGGGCCCTGTCGCTTACTGCGCTCTTGTGGTGTCGGCTTTGGAAGGCGCCGTGCGTTGCCCGTCTCTGCGCTGAGCCAGATCGTCGAGCGCGCTGCGTGCCTTGGTCAACGCGTCGGCGATCGTCTGTCGCCCGGCTTGCTGCCGCGCCTGCCGGATCGCGGCCTCGTCCAGTTCCGTGTTGACCGCGTTCAGTGTCTTTTCGTTGATCGCTGCGACCCAGGAATGCCGTACGCCGATCGCGTCGCGTACTTCTTCGTAGCTGAACAGGAGGTGCGCAGCCGTTGCCACGTCGCCGAGGCGGGCGAGCACGTATGCGGCGCGGCATAAGTCGACGGCTGTGTCGAGCAGATCGGCGAGTGTGCTGTGAATCGTGAGGCTCTCGTTCAGCATCGCCGCGGCGTCGTGGAGGTGTCCTTCGTCGGCGGCGATCATCGCCAGCGCACCGAGCGTGCTCGCCTCGATTCGCGGGTTCTCCGTCTCTCGCGCGGCGTTCAGGTTCTGGCGGTGGAGCTCGATTGCCGCCTCCCGTTTGCCGAGGCTCTCGAAGAGCCGTGCGCGGTTGCGGTCGACGAGGAGCGCCGAGTGTGTGTCGCCGAGCGCCGCAAAGATCGTCCTGCTCTGATCGAGCAGCGGTCTGGCGCCGTGCAGGTCGGCGGCGCTGTGGAGTGCGTTCGCGAGCATGTGCATCGCATACGCCGTGCCCCACTGATCGCCGAGCTCGCGATTCAGGGCGAGCGCCTCCTGCGCGCGCAGCTCTTGAGTCGCGAAGTCGCCCAGGTTGCCGGCCATCACCGCGGCTCCGATCAGGCATTTCGCGCGCGTCGCGGTTGGCCGTGTGTCCGCGAGCGCGGCCTCGAGGCGGTCGCGGCCTTCCTCGAGGTCTGCTCTCAGGTACCAGAAGCGCCACAGCGCGCCTGCGAGACGAGCGCTCGCTCCGGTGGTCTGGAGCCAGTCGAGGGCTGCACGCAGGTTCGCACTCTCGAGCTCGAGGCGGGCGAGCGAGGGACCGGGGCTTTCGCGCAGACCCGACTCGGCCCGCTCCGCGAGCGCGACGAAGTGGTCGGCATGGCGGTTTCGCAGCTCGCTTGCCTCCGCCGAGCTCTTGAGCCGTTCGGTGGCGTACTCGCGGATCGTCTCGAGCATGACGAACCGCGGGACTTCCTCGCTCCCCGCGGCTCGCAGAAGGTTCGCCTCGATGAGCGAGGACAGCCCGTCCAGGACGTCGAGGTCGGCGCCGCAGACGAACTCGGCTGCGTCGAGCGTGCATCCGCCTGCGAACACGGCAAGCCGGGCAAACAAGCCGCGCTGGTCGTCGGAAAGCAGCTCGTGGCTCCAGTCGATCGTCGCACGCAGCGTCTGGTGCCGTTCGGGGACGCCTTCGCCGCGGCGCCGGAGTACGGCCAGACGCGCGTCCAGGCGTTCCAGGAGCGTCGACGGAGATAGGACTGCCACGCGCGTCGCGGCGAGCTCGATCGCGAGGGGCAAGCCGTCGAGGGAGCCGCAGATCGCCGCGATTGCCGAGGCGTTCTCCGCCGTCAGCATCAGATCGGGACGAACGGCCACTGCCCGGGAAACGAAGAGAGCGACCGAGTCGAACCGCAGAAGCCGTTCAGCAAGCTCGGTGCCTTGTGGCAGCTCGAGTGGGGGCACCGGGTACACGTGCTCTCCCGGAAGACGAAGCGATGCACGGCTCGTGACCAGGATCTTCGACCGCGATTCGACATCGAGCAGGTCCGTGAGGGAGTTTGCCGCTTCGAGCACGTGCTCGAAGTTGTCGAGCACGAGCAGGACTTGGTGCTTGCGCAGGTGTCGGCCGATGTCCTCGACCGGGGTGCGTGCTCCAGGTGTGGCAACACCGAGGACCTGCGCAATCTCGGACAGCACCAGGTGGGCATCGCTGATCGGAGCGAGATCGACGAAGAAGACGCCATCTGGAAAGTCGTCTGCGAGGTCGGCGGCGGTGTGAGCGGCGAGCCGCGTCTTGCCGGCGCCACCGGTTCCAGTGAGAGTTAGGAGACGGACGTCAGGCCGCTCCAGCGTCTCGCCGATCTCGCGCAGCTCGCGTTGCCGTCCGACGAGCGGCGTCGGCTGACGCACCAGGTTGGTCGTATGGCTGTCGAGCCCTCGCGGTGGTGGGAACTCGCTGCGGAGATCCGCCGCCGTGAGCTGGAAGAGACGCCGTGGCGGACCGAGGTCCTGCAGCGAGTGGCGGCCGAGGTCGAGCAGCGCATCGTTGTCCAGCGCTCCTTCGCGAACGAGGTCACGCGTCGCGCTCGAGAGGAGCACCTGCCCGGCGTGACCTGCGCGGCAGACGGCAGAGGCGCCGCGGACGCCCGGCCCGGTGTAGCCGTCGTCCGTTGCGATCGCCTCCGACGAATCGATCCCGATCCTCGCCCGTCCCGCGGCCGCCCGTTGCAGCGCCACAGCCGCTCCCGCCGCGGCACGAGCAGTCGGAAACGCCGCGAGCAGGCGGCCGCCTCCACCTTCGATCTCGAAGCCGCCGTAATGCGCGGTGACGGTGCGGGCGACCGCCTTGTCGTCCAGCTGGTCGGCAACGAGGAACGTCACCAGCCCTTCGGGCCTTGCACCCGAGGTGCTCGGAGGCGGCTCGAAGGAATCGGGCGGAGCCAGGTGCGGCTCCTGGTTGAGGATCTGACGCTCGAGGGCCTGGAGAGCCGGGCTCGGTTCGATCCCGAGGTCCTCGACCAGCGCCCGGCGACCGGCGCGGAACGTGCGGAGCGCGTCCGCCTGGCGGCCTGACCGGTAGAGCGCGAGCATCAGCTGAGCGCGCGTCCGTTCTCGCAGGGGATGTTCCCCGACCACGCGCTCGAGCTCAGAGACGACGTCGGCGTGCCGTCCGAGCTGCAGCTCCGCGTCGATGCGTTCCTCGATCGCAGTGAGCCGAAGCTCTTCCAGCCGTGCGATCTCCAACGCGGCGAAATCCTCGTACTGAAAGTCGGTCAAGGGCTTGCCGCGAAAGAGCGCGAGCGCAGACGAGAGCTTCGCGGAACGCGCGGCCGGAACCTCCGCGCGCGCCTCCGCCACGAGCAGCTCGAACCGATCGGAGTCGAGCTCGTCCTCGTCTGCGAGCTCCAAGCGATACCCGAGCGGCTGCGTCACAAGTCGCTCTGCTCCCAGCTGCTTGCGTAACGCGGAAACGTGGCCGTGGAGAGCTGTCTGTGCCGTCGCCGGAGGGCTCTCACCCCAAAGCGCTTCGATCAGGACGTCGCTCGCAACGGTCTCGCCGCGCCGGAGCAGCAGGAGCGCAAGCAGGGCGCATTGCTTCGGACGCGGCGGCGTGAGATCGCGACCGTCATCCTCAACCGCGAGCCGGCCGAGCAGCATGAACTTCACCTCGCGCGATTGTCGCACCTCCACGGCCGCGTTAGGGCCGCGTTAGCGGGCGAACCCACACTCGAGATCCGGCGGCACTTCGGCCGGATCGATCGAAGGAGGAGAAGATGAAGAGACTGATCGTGCTCACGGCGGCGCTGCTTGCCGCCGTCGGCGTCGGCGCGGGCGTCGCGAGCTCGGCCGGTCACGCGACGACGGTGACCCATTACACGGCGTCCTATTCCTGCGACTGCTTCGGGACGTTCCAGATCACGGGCGTGCACATCACGAACGTCCAGTTCCCCGGCCTCGACAGCGGCGGCGGCAGCGCCGTCGGCGGCAGAGACAACTTCTCCGGCACTGTCAGCCTCCCGCCCGCGAGCGAGGTCGTGCTGAGCGGGTCGCCGGGGTGCGGCCCGGACGAGGCGTGGTACTCGGACTACGACGGCCAGGCAACGTGCAGCTACTACGTCGCGATCGAACCTGACGGGTCGCTGAAGGGCTGGGCGGTCTACCCCGCCGCGTAGGCCCTGCCGATGCTCTTCCCCGAGCTGTCGTTCGTGGAGGACCGGATCGTCGCGCTCTTCGCAGCCGGCAAAGGTCGGAGCGAGATCGCGACGACGGTGCACCTCGACGAGCGAACCGTCGAGTGGCACCTCCTCCGGGCGATCGAGAAGCTCGCGTCGGTCTCACGGCTGCATCACGAGCTCAGCATCCGTCAGCTGGAGGACCGCTGAACATCACACGTTAGCCCGGCGTTAGCCGGCCCTCACACACTCGATCGAACGCGTCGAGCAAGCAAACCACGTCAAGGAGGACAGCATGAAGCGTCTGCTCGCAGTCCTATCAGCGTCGGCCATCGTGGCCGCCGCCGCATTCGCAGGAACCGCCTCCGCATCGACGGGGCCCACGCCGAACGGCTGGTGTGGCGCCCTAAACATGCTCCAGGCGGGCGCAGGCATGAGCAACGCGATGTCACGCGACAACGCGAATGGCAACACGGGCATGTTCGGGGCCGTCGCTGCTTCGAGCTGCTGAGCCACTCGTCGCGGCATCGAAACCAGCGCGGGGCCGGAAGTTGCTTCCGGCCCCGCTCCACTTGGCTGTCTGCGCTCCCGCATGGAGGAATGATCTGGGTGGGAGGGGTCGACGTGCTGCTCGTCAGGCCTTGGTGAGCGCCTGTCGGTCGGCCTGTGGGATCCGTCCGGCGAGGTGCGAAACGAGTTCGCGGCGGCTGTGCAGATGCGTCTTCGCGAAGATCGCCTTGAGGTGGTCCTGGACGGTGTGCTCAGAGATGCAGAGCGCGGCGGCGAGTTGCTTGGTGGCGAGCCCGTCGAGCATCAGCGCGACCAACTGGCGCTCGCGGCGCGTCAGGTCGTAGGCCTTCGCGAGAAGGTCGAAGACCTCGTCGGCCGTGGCGCTGCGGATGGTGATGGCGGCGTTGCCGCGGTCGGCGCCTTCGAGCGGAGCGCCCTCGATCACTGCCCAGCGTCCGGTATTGGTGCGGACCCGGACCGACGCAGGGAGGCCGCTCGCGGCCTCTGGGGGTGTGAGGACGCGGGTGCCGAGCTCGTAGACCGCGGGCGGCAGGACTTCAGCGCCGGTCGGGAGCTCACCCAACCAGACTTTGAAGGCAGGCGTCCAGCTCGTCGGGCGCAGCTCTGCGTCGACGATCAGCGTTGCCGGCGGCAGCCTCCGGCCTTTCGGATGCGGCGCCGGTCCCGCGTCGCGGAGGCTGTTGCGGATGAGCGCCGCGAGCATGGGTGCGAGCTCGTGGAGGAACTCGGCGTCATCGTCGCTGAACGGGGGGTCGTCGCTGTCGCGCATGAGCTCGATGCTGCTCCAGCAGCCGTGGTGGTCGCGGCAGACTGTCATCAGCTCGTCGCCGATACCGTACGGTCGCAGGCATTCACGCCAGCGCGTGCTGCGGGCGAGATCGCCACCGGTGGCGGCGCTGAGCGTGATGCTGGCTCGCTCACCGAGGACGAGGCTCGGCTTGCTCGTGATGTCGCCGTGCTCTTCGAGGACGGCGATCCGCGGCACCTCCGCCCAGAGGTCGAACTCGGCGATCCCGCTGGTCGAGAGCGCGCTGGCCGGATCGGTCAGCGGCCAGCACCAGCGCTGGAACCCGAGCGCGGGGCGCAGCGCGGCGATCGCCGCGCGACGCGCCTCTTCGCTATCGAGGTCGGCGTGCGCGAGCGTCTCGAGCCGCTCGCGGGCACGGGCGCGGGCACGCTCTGACGCAGCCATCCGACCCAGCGTAGACACGTCGGCTTCCGATGGAAACCCCAGCTTTCTGGGATTGCCGCGCCGTCCTGCCGCGGCCAGCATCGCCGGCGATGGGGCAATCGACAGGAGGCGCGATGAACGGATTCACGGTGAAGCAGATCGACGAGCTCAGCTCGATCAACCACGGCGCGGTCAGGCTTGCGGGAGACGAGCTCGGCGTGCAGGGGTTCGGGCTGCAGGTGCTCGACCTTCCGGCCGGGTTCGCCGACTACCCCGAGCACGACCACGCCCACGACCGCCAGGAGGAGGTGTATGTCGTGCTCAGCGGCGCGGCCCAGCTCGTGGTCGACGGCGAGCAGGTCCAGGCCGACGCGGGCAGCCTCGTCCGGGTCGAACCGGCGGCGAAGCGCAAGCTCGTGCCGGGGCCGGAAGGCGCACGCGTCCTCGCGATCGGCTGCGTCCCTGGAGGCGACTACGAGCGGCCGGACGTCTTCCGTGTTCCGACGAAGGCATGACCGTGGCGATGCTCGAGCCGCAGGTCGTCACGACCTCGGCGCCGCTGTGGTTTCTCGGCACACTCGTGCATCCGAAGTTGACCGGGGAGCAGACGGGCGGCCGCTTCGCGCTCTGGGAAGGAATCCTGCCGTGCGGCGCCGCGCCGCCACTGCACAGCCATCCGCAGGACGAGACCTTCTACATCCTCGAGGGCAAGGTGGCCGTCTGGGTCTGCGACGAAGAGGAGCCGGCGGCCACATGCGAGGAGGGTGCCGCGATCTTCGTGCCCGGAGGCACGCCGCACAGCTTCCTCGTTCTCACCGACACGGCGCGGATGCTCTTCCTCTCCACGCCGGCCGGAATCGAGCAGTTCGTGCACGCGCTTTCGGAGTCGGCCTCATGGCCGTGGCTGCCGCCGCCCCCGGACGGGCCGCGCGTCCCGCTCGACCGGCTGGAGGCGGTCGAGCGCCGGCACGCAGTCGTCCGCTTCGGGCCACCACCGACAGCACGAACCGGAAAGGAGTAGCAATGAGCACACGCACGAGCACGGCCGCCGTCGTCCGGGCAGGTGAGGGACGGGCGGTCGCCTGGGGGCACGCCGGCACCATCCGCATCCTCGGCGACGCCGAATCGACCGAAGGCACGTTCAGCATCGTCGAGGCGACCGAGGAGCCGGGCAGCGCGGCGCCCCTGCACGTCCATCACGGCGAGGCGGAGATCTTCTACATCGTCGAAGGTGCGCTCGAGCTCACTTGCGGTGAGCAGACAGTCGCCGCGGGCGCAGGCGACCTCGTCTACACACCGAAGGACGTGCCGCACAAGTACACGGTCGTCGGCGACCGGCCGGCGCGGGTCTTGCTGATCTTCTCGCGGCCCGGCTTCGAGGAGTTCTTCGCCGAGGCCGGGACTCCGGTCGACGGCCCGCCCGCCGGCCCGCCCGACCGTGAGGTGCTCAGGCGCCTCGTCGAGAAGTACGACATGGAGCTGCTCGAGGCGCCGGGCACCGAGGAAGCTGCTTGACCCCTCAGGCTGCATGGCACGACCGATACGACCGGCACGCCGCCGGGTACGCGCGCGAGCTCGATCCCACGTTCGCCGGATCGGTGGAGCGGGTGGTGGAGCTCGCCGCGGCCCGCCGGGGCGTTCAACTGCTCGACCTCGCGACCGGGACGGGAGCAATCGCGCACCTTGCCGCCGCGCGGGGAGCGTCCGTCGTCGGCGTCGACGCCTCGACCGGGATGCTCGAGGTTGCGCGTACGCGGTCGCCGGGGCTCGACCTTAGCTTGGCGAACGCGTGCGCGTTGCCGTTCGCCGACGGCGCGTTCGACGTCGTCACCTGCGGCCTTGCGCTCTCGCACTTCGCCGAGCGCGACCGGGCGCTTGCCGAGGTGCTTCGCATCCTGCGGCCTGGCGGCATGCTCGTCGCCTCCGCCTGGGCGGAAGGCAGCTCCTTCCCCACGACGGGCGTGGGCGACATCCTCGACCGCTACGCCGGGCACGCGCCCACGACAGTCGACGAGGAAACCTGGGCCGACCGCCGGCGCGGCCGCACGGTGCTACGTGAAGCCGGCTTCGTTGAGATCAGTGTGCGTACAGAAGCCTTTGCGGGCGAGTTCGCGGATGCCCAGCAGGCGCTCGACTGGTTCGTCGCCTGGCCGCTCACGGCGGCCAGGCTCACGCAGCTTCATCCGCCGGCCCGCGAGCGCTTTCTCGACGACGCGCGCAAACTGCTCGCCACCAAGCGCCTCGCGTGGACGTTCGTCTTCAACTTCTACGTTGCGCGATCCGCGCCTAGGCCTCGCGAATGAAGACACGCGCCAGCACTCGGAGTTCGACGCATGGACGCTGGTGGACGCTCGGTGGACACCGAAGAAGCCTGTCGACGTCAACGCTAAAAACGAAAGCGATGCCTGAGCAAGGAGAAACCTGAACGAGCAGCGCCCAGTTCGAGCGAATCAGCTTCGCACCAGGAGACGTGCGGCGCGCCGCCGCCGGACTGCTCGCAGGACGAGCGTTGCGCCGATGCCGACAACGAAGAGTGCGAGCAGCGGATGCAGACCGCCGATCCAGCGATGCCCGTGCGCGAGCGCCACCTGGACGGTTCCGATCACTACGAGCAGCAACGAGAGGACGAGATCGACCCAGGGAAGCCAGGCGACGAGTGCGGCGGCGAACACGAACATCTCGAACCCGTGGACGGTCCAGCCTGCCGTCTTATGGGCGTCGAGGGCGCCCTGCCCGGCACCAAAGATGTAGGCGCCGATCAGGTAGACCTGCACGAACACGCCGACGACGACCGCGAGCGTGAAGCCGAGGTGCACCCAGCGCGCGCCTACGCGGACTCCGTGGAGCGCCCGAGCTGCGCGCGACCACCGCTTCGGGGCGAGCTCGATCGGGGCGGCTGCGTCGCTCATGCCGCTTGCTCCTGCACGCCGAGCATCGGCCTCGTGTCTTGCTCGGGCGACGGCTGCGTGTAGAGCGCGACTCCAAGCGCGAGCACGCAGAGGCCGTAGATGGCGACTCCCGTCGGGAGCGCTTTGGTCGAGTTGACGCCGAGCAGCGCGCACGAAACGATTCCGGCGCTCAGGGGCGTGAGCCGTCGCCAGCCGGACCAGTTGCCCGAGCGGATCGTGGCGATTCCGAGTGCGAGGAATCCGACCGCCATCGCCAGGACCCCGACGCCGAAGAGCGCGCCGACGATGGTCGCGCCGGTGTCGTTGGTGAACTGGCTCCGAATCGGGATCGAGAGAACCTCGCCAACAAAGAGCATCGCTGTGCCGCCGAGTGCGCCCGCGGCGCCGAGGCGTGCACTACGGCTCGTGCCGGCGATGCCGCTGCGGGCGAAGCCGAGCAAGCCGTAGAAGACGAGGACGTGCAGTGACGCCCACAAGATCGAGATCGGAACCAGCGCGCTGCTCGACCACGGGTAGCTCCAGCGGTCGTCCGGAACCGTCGTTCCCGGCTGAACGATCGCCTGCACGGCGATTCCCCCGATTGCGGTTGCAGCGGCGCCGACGGCAAGGACGGCCGCGGCTGCACGGATGGAGTGGTTGGTTGCCTTCGCCATGGATCTTTCGCTCCTGACCTCGATTGGCGTGATGGCCGTGACGCTAAGGCCGAGCCGGGGAGACGTCGTCGGCGAGAGCGCTCGAATTCACTACGCGGTAGCACTGGTCCGCGAAGCAGCGTCGACGCGCTTGGCCTGGACCGTCGGCAGCGACGACAATGGGCGCGATGCGCGAGCTTGCGTCGTCTTTGTCCGTTCGGCGCCGAGTCGCTCTGATCGTCTGGCTCCTCTGCGTTGCGAGCGGGTGTGCGACGGTCGTGCTGCTGGTGATCGGCCCAGGCCGCGTCCTTCCGAGCGACATCTTCTCGGGACTCGGCGGCGCGTCGTTTCTGGTCCTGGCCCTCACGTTCGGCTCCGTGGGGGTCGTCGTGGCGCGACGCGTTCCGGAGAACCGGATCGGCTGGTTCTTCTTGCTGAGCGCCCTCGCGAACAGCGTCCAGCTGCTGAGCTGGCAATACGCCGACGTCGGCGTCCATGCAACCAACGGCCTTCCCGGGGCGGACGCGGCAGCCGTCGTGAACAACATGATTGGCGAGGCGACCGCGGGCCTCCTCGGGCTTTCGCTGCTCATGTTCCCGACGGGGCGGCTGCCGTCGCGACGCTGGCTCCCGGCGCTCGCGAGCCTCCTGGTCGGGATGGAGCTGCTTGTGCTCGCGCGGACGCTCCGTCCCGGGCCGTACGACCAGCCGTTCGCAGGGGTGTCGAATCCCTTTGGCCTCGCGGGCGCACGAGGAGCGATGGACGCGGTCGACGTCGCCGGCTGGCTCTTCGTCGTTGCGGGGATCGGGCTCGGCGCAGCGGCGATGTTGGTCCGCCTGCGCCGGGCCAGCGGGATGGAGCGCCAGCAGCTCAAGCTGGTGCTCGCGGTCGCCTCGATCGCCGCGACTGCGGCCGCGGTGACGATGGCGACCTGGTTTGTGTGGCCGACGGGGCACCAGCAGGCCCGCATCGCGGTGCTCGGCATCTGCTTCGCAAGCGTGCCGCTCGTCGCAGGGTTCGCGATCCTCCGGTACCGCCTCTACGAGATCGACCTCGTCGTCAACCGCACGCTCGTCTACGCGTCGATCACCGTGATCCTCGCTGCGGCGTTCACGGGGACGGTGCTACTGCTCGGAACGGGGCTCGGCCGAGGTTCGCGATGGGCGACAGCTGCCGCCACGCTCGTTGTCGCGCTCGCCTTTCGGTCGGTGCGTGCGCGCGTGCAGGACGTGGTCGATCGACGGTTCAACCGAGCCCGCTACGACGCGCTGCAGCAGATGAGCGCCTTCCTCGAGGATCTGCGCGCCGGTCGGGCGGCGCCGGAGGCGACCGAGGGCACCCTGCGAAGGATCATGTCCGACCCGCGGTTGGAGCTCCTCTTCTTCTTGCCGGAGAGCGAGCTCTACGCCGACGCGTGCGGGCTGCGCTCCGCCGGCCTTCCGGAGGACCGGCGGCAGTGGATTCCGGTGGAACGCGGCGGGCAGCCCCTCGCACTGGTGCTTCACGACCGCGCCGCCGACGAGGATCCCACCCTCCTGCGACGGGTCGTCGAAGCGGGAGGGCTCGCGATTGAGATTGCCCGCCTACGCGTCGGGCTGCGGCGTCAGCTCGCAGAAGTAGAAGCGTCGAGGGCCCGCATCGTCACCGCCGCCAACGAGGAGCGTCGGCGGATCGAGCGCGACCTTCACGACGGCGCGCAACAGCGACTCGTCTCGATCGGGCTCGCGCTACGCCACGCGCAGCACGAGCTAGCCACGTCCTCGTCGGAGCGGGCGGGACACACGCTCGAAGAGGCGCTGACGGAGATCACCGTCGCGATCGACGAGCTGCGTGAGCTGACGCACGGGCTCCCTCCCGCCCAACTCGACGCTGGGCTCGGCCCCGCGTTAAGCGAGCTCGCGCGCCGCACGCCCATCCCCGTCGAGGTGAAGGCGCCAGGCGAGCGGTTCGAACCGAGCCTGGAGGCCGCCGCCTACTTCATCGCCTGCGAAGGGCTGACGAATGCCGTCAAGCACGCGCAGGCGACGAGAGTCTTTCTCAGCGCCGCGCGCCGAAACGGCACGCTCGTCGTCTCGATCGCGGATGACGGCATCGGCGGCGCGGCACCCGCGGCCGGCTCAGGGCTCAGCGGCCTCTCGGACCGCGTCGATGCCCTCGGCGGGACGCTCCGACTCGAGAGCGAACACGGGAGTGGCACGACCCTTGTTGCGGAGTTTCCGTGCGCGTCGTGATCGCCGAGGATCAGGTGCTTCTCCGGGAGGGGCTCGCCCGGCTGTTCGAGGACGCAGGACACGAGGTCGTGGCGTCTGTCGGTGACGCGGGCGGATTGCTCGATGTGGTCGCGCAGCAGCGGCCAGACCTCGTCATCCTCGACATCCGCATGCCGCCGTCGCACACCGACGAGGGGGCGCGCGCGGCCGCTGAGTTGAAGCACGCACACCCGGAGCTCGGTGTGCTCGTCCTGTCGCAGCACGTCGAGACGACGCACGCCGTCGAGCTCGTGTCTCTCGGCGGGTTCGGGTACCTGCTCAAAGACCGCGTGCTTCAGGTCGCCGAGTTCTTGTCCACAGCCGAGCGCATCGCAGGCGGAGGGTCGGCACTCGACCCGAAGGTCGTCGCCAGCCTCATCGCGAGGAACAACGACGATCCCCTTGAGGAGCTAACGATGCGCGAGCGCGAAGTTCTCGAGCTGATGGCGGAAGGCCTCACGAACACCGGCATCGCAAAGCGCCTCCACGTGAGCGAGCGAACGATCGAGGCTCACGTGCGACACGTCCTCATGAAACTCGACGTTCCCGAGACCGAGGACGCCAATCGCCGAGTCCTCGCCGTGCTCGCACACCTCACGGCAGCCCAACAGACCGAGTGACCTGACCCGAGCGCCCTCACACTAGGTGGTGAAGCTCGTAGATCGATTCGAGATCGGGCTCCTCGCGTTCGACAGGGTTTACCGGTCCTTCGGCAAGGGCGGGCGCAAGACGGTCGCGCATGAATGACTCGAGCGTGTCGGCGCGCGTCCAGATTCCGACGATGCGGAAGACCCCGGCCGTCTCGTCCCAGCCTGCGGAGTGTGCGATCAGCCCCGCGGGTGGGTTCGAGTCGAGGTCAAGCTGGCCGACAATGTGGTCGTAGTTCGTCGTCGACCTGTCATCGCCGACGGTCTTGAACTCCTGCACGAATGCGACTGCCATCAGATCTGCTCCTCCGGCTCAGTTGTTGGTGTGGTAGACGATGGTGGCGTTGACGCCGGCGCCGGCTGGCGTGGCGGTGATCCGGCCGGTTGCGTGCAGGAACTTGGCTGTTCCTCCGACGATGGTCATCGCGATGTGTGCGTCGCCGTGCGCGAGGATGAGGGAGCCGTTGATCGCGATCTGCGAGTGGCAATCGAGGCGGCCGGCGGCCTGGTAGAGGCAATGCAGGTGGGAGCTGCCAGTGGCGATGTGTGAGTGCTTTCTGTAGCTGCCTGCATAGGCGACGTCTGTCTCGTCGAACGAGGCTCCCGGTTTTGGGTTTGCGGGTGGGGCGGTGGGGTGTTTGCCGTTGGGGGCGGTGTAGTCGAAGCTCGTTTCGGTTGTGTAGAAATGCAGCGTTCTGAGCGTGCTTCCGCGCGCAGCCAGGGACGATCCGGCGAGAGTCGCCGTGAGCAAGAGCGCCAGGCTGAATGCAGCGGCGCGTGGCAGGTTCTGGAGCATCGGTTTCGGCCTCCGGTTCGAGATGGGGACGAGCGCTGACCGTATGAGCCGCTGCTCGGCTTGACATCGGCGCTGGCTCCGAACCGTGGCTGGGGCGGCCCCCGAACACGATCTCCGGGCTGGCCCTGATTGCGCTCGATGCGGCAACAGCGAAGAATCGTGCAGATGCGGATCTATCGCGTTGCGGTGGTCGTGGTGTTCGCCGCGACGGTCGCTCTCGTCGTCGGGAGTCTGGTGGCGCCGCCAACCGAGGAGCACCGGCACCTGTGGCTGCTCCCGTTCGTCGCGTTGGCGACCTTGACGCCCTCGGTCATCGGCGTGCTGATCGCGCTGCGTCAGCCGCGGAACGTGATCGCCTGGATCTTGCTCGTCGGTTCATTGCCGACAGTGCGTATCGTGACGCTGATTCCTGCGCGGGGGTGGGCACTTCAGTGGGACCGTGCGATGTGGCCGCTGCTGTACGGGTGGCCGATCGCAATTGCGTTTGTCTTCCCGGATGGCCGCTTGCTTTCTCGGCGGTGGCGGGTTCCGGCGGCAGCGGCCGTTGTCTGCTTCGTCGGGTTCGTCGGGTTGGCGATGTTCGATCCGGCGCGATTCGATCCGCCGAACGAGTCGGTGCACAATCCGATGTCCTTCTGGCACGCGCCGGGATGGCTGGTCGCCGTCTGGCTGCCGTTGTGGCTGGGCATCCTCGCCAGCCTGACCGCTGGGGCGCTCGCGGTGTGGCTGCGGCTGCGGCGGTCGAGCGGAGTTCGGCGGTTGCAGATGCTCTGGCTTGCCTGGGCGGGCGGGCTGATCCCGCTTGGGCTCGTGTGGTGCGGGCTCGGCAGCGTCATCGCCTGGTGGTTTGGAGGGGCCTCGAGCAGTCGCTTGCTGTACGCGTTCTTACTGCTCATGGAGACGGGAGTCGCTGCAGCCGTTGGGATCGCGGTCGTGCGGTACAAGCTCTACGCGATCGAGCAGCTGATCAACCGGACGCTCGTCTATGCAGTTCTGACGATCATCCTCGGCGCAACGTACGCGTTGATCGCCGTGCTGCTCGGGATCGCCGCCGGTCGTGGCTCGGCCTGGGTCACGGCCACTGCGACGCTTGCGGTCGCCGCGGCGTTCAGGCCGCTGCGCGGCCGGATCCAGCTGGGTGTCGACCGGCGCTTCGACCGGCAACGCTTCGCCGGTGTCCGTCTCGTTGAGGCGTTCGAGCGCGAGGTGCGCGACGGGCGACGGCCGCCGGAGGAGATCGGAGTTGTCGTCGCGCAGGCGCTTCTCGATCCGCTCGCCGAGATCGTCTTCTGGCTTCCGGCGAGTCACAGCTTCGGGCGCGCAACCGGCGAGCTTCTCCCAGTGCTGCCCGACGACGGACGGACGCGGACAGCAGTTGGCAGCCGGGGTGAGCCGACGGCGATTCTTCTCCACGATCCCAGGTTGCTCGAACGGCCCAACCTGCTCCACGGCGTCGTGCGCGCGGCGAGATTGTCGAGTGAGATCGCACGCTGGCGTGTCGAGGTTCGCCTGCAACTGCAAGAGGTCGAGGCGTCACGGGCCCGGATCGTCGAGGCTGGTTATGAGGAGCGGCGACGGCTCGAGCGTGACTTGCACGACGGCGCGCAGCAGCGACTCGTCTCCCTCGGTCTGCAGATTCGCCGCATGCAACGCTCACTGCCGCGGGAAGCGGCAATACTCGTGCCCGCGCTGGACAAGATCGTGGACGAGGTTGGTGCGGCGATCACCGATCTTCGCCAGATCGCAGCGGGCGTCCGGCCCGTGCGTCTCGACGAAGGCCTCGCGTCGGCGCTCGCGGACCTCGCGCGCACCTCACCAATTCCGGTCGAAGTCGACGCGCCTGTCGAGCGTCTCGCCGCGAGTGTGGAGGCCGCCGCATACTTCATCGCCTGCGAAGCCCTGACCAACGCCGTCAAGCATTCGTCGGCCTCGAAGGTGTCGATGAAGGTCAGCCACCGTGACGGGACGCTGATGCTGACAGTCGCCGACGACGGGATCGGCGGCGCCGCTCCGCGGCGTGGCTCAGGCCTGGCAGGTCTCCATGACAGGGTCGCCGCTCACGGCGGCCAACTCGAGATCGCAAGCCCAATCGCAAGCGGCACGCGGATTCAGGCGGCTCTCCCATGCGAATCGTGATCGCAGAGGACGCCGTCCTTCTGCGCGAGGGCCTCGCCGGGCTCCTCGAGGACGCCGGCCACCGGATTGTGGCGCGCGTCGGCGACGGCGAGTCGCTGCTCGCCGTCGTCTCGGAACACGAGCCTGACCTGGCGATCGTCGATGTGCGGATGCCGCCGACCTACGACGACGAAGGCCTGAGGGCGGCGGTTCAAATCCGGCAACTCCATTCCGAAACCTCCGTGCTCGTCCTCTCACAACACATCGAGAGCCGCCACGTCGTCGACCTTGTCGGATCCGGAGGCGGTTTCGGTTATCTCCTGAAAGACCGCGTGCTTGACGTCGATGGGTTCCTAGAGTCCGCCGAGCGGGTCGCTCGCGGCGGCTCGGCCCTTGACCCGGAGGTTGTCAAGCAGTTGCTCGCGCCGGCAGACGATGAACCGTTGGCGGAGCTGACACCACGCGAGCGCGAAGTGCTCGCCCTGATCGCCGAAGGAAAGACAAATGCTGGAATTGCCAAGCAGCTCTGGGTGACAGAGAAGACAGTCGAGACCCATGTCAGCTCGATCCTCGGCAAGCTCGGACTTCCACGATCCGTCGACGCCCACCGCCGCGTGCTTGCAGTCCTGGCGTTCCTTCGCGCCGCCCCATAGCGCCCGGGCGCTGAGAGTTGTCACGGCGCGGCGGTACTCCCTGTCGGAGTACCGCCGCGCCATCTCTCTTGGCGAAACGAGTGTGCCGGTCTCAGTGCGCCGAGGCGCGCAGCCCGGCAAGGAGCTCCTGGTGACGGCGCTCTTCGTCGCTTGGTGCTTCCTCTTCGGCATCGCGGTCGATTCGACGCGCGAGAAGTGTCTGGACCGGTTTGACGATGAAGAAGAAGACGGCGGCAGCTCGCCGCGGCACGCTCGTCGAGCGTCAGAAGGTCACACGCGGCGACGAGCGGGAGCGCCGTCTGCGTTTCGATGACCTGCTACACGCCGCGGCAACCGCCGGCAAGAGCAACACGGCCGAGTTCCCACACCGGACGATCACCGGTTACCGAGCAGGCCCGGGCTGGGATCCCGTAACTGGCTGGGGAAGCCCGAATGCCCAGGTGCTCGTGCCCCTGCTCGCTCACTACGCGAGCCGCTGACAAAGCCACGCTCACCAGACGAGTGAGGATCGTCCGTGAGCCAAACCGGGCTCGCATGGCCATACGGCTGCGCGGACCACGTCTCTGTGAACGGGGTGGTCTTCAAGCTGGAGGCGCGCACGGCATTGATTTGTTGTCTGATCTCAGAACGAGCCTGTCTGCCAGTGGAGATTAAGCGAGCCCGTGTTGGTAGGCGTAGCGGACGGCTTGGGCGCGGTCGCGTGCGCCGGTCTTTTGGAAGATGTGGTTGATGTGGGTCTTGACGGTGGCGGCGCTGACGACGAGGGCGGCCGCGATCTCTGTGTTGGAAAGACCGGCGGCGATCAGCTTGAGGACTTCGATTTCTCGCGTTGTGAGATCGTCGGGGAGCGCTGGATTCGGTGTTTTGGTGCTGAGGACGGTCGCGACGAGGCGTCGCTGGATCGCTGGGTCGAGGTGGGTGTGTCCGTCGGCGACGGCTCGGATCGCGCGCTCGATCTCTTCTGCGCTTGCGTCCTTGGTGAGGTAACCGTGCGCGCCGGCCTGCAGGGCGGGGAAGAGCGAGTCGTCGTCGGCATAGGTGGTGAGCACGAGTACGTGTGTGTCGGGCTCGGCCGCGCGGATCTTGCGTGTTGCTTCGCCGCCTTCCATCTCTGGCATGCGCAGGTCCATGAGGACGACGTCGGGGTGCAGCTCGCTGGCGAGCTGGACGGCTTCGATTCCATTCGCGGCCGTGCCGACGACTTCGATTTCGTCGGCGAGTCCGACGAGCATGGCGAGACCCTCGCGGACGGCGCGCTGGTCATCCGCGATCAACACGCGAATCACGCTGGTACCTCCAGCTCGACCCGCCAGCCGCTGTCGGTCGCACCGGCCTGCATGCGTCCGCCGGCCCGTTCCAGCCGCTCGCGCATCCCCTTCAAGCCGTTGCCGCCGCCGACGCCGACCAGGCCGGCTGTGTCTGGCGGTCTGTTCGCGATCCGGTCGTCGATGATGAGTGAGGTGAGGCCGCCGGCGTAGCGGAGGACGACGGTGGTGGTCGCGCCGGGTGCGTAGCGAGCGACGTTGGTGAGCGCTTCTTGGGCGCCGCGGTAGAGCGCGAGACTCGCCTCCGCCGGAAGCGGGCGCGCGCTGCCCTCGATCGTCAGCGTCACGTCCGTGTTCATGTCGCTCCTGAAGGTCGCGACGAGCTTGTCGAGTTGCGCTACGCCGGGGAGTTCCTCGCCGCGGAGGGCGCCGACGGCTTGGCGGGCGCTGCCGAGGCCCTGGCGGACGAGTTCGGCGGCGCGCTCGATCGCGGCTCGCACCTGGGGGCTTGCCTGCTCGTGCTCGGCGAGCTTGCGCGCGCCCTGCAACTGGATCGCGGCACCGGACAGCGAGTGCGCGAGCACGTCGTGGAGCTCGCTGGCGATCCGGCCGCGCTCGCTGACCGCGGCAGCTGCCAGCTGATCCTCGCGCGCGTCCTCGAGCTGGGCGAGCAGCAACTCAGTCGTGTCCTGACTCGATCGCGCCTGCTTGATGAAATAGGCGACGAGCGCCAGCAGCGCGCAGAGCAGTATCGCGGCGAGGACGACCGCCGCTGAGCCACCGGCGAGCGCCTCAGCGAGCGCGAGTCCGACGGTGGTCGCTGCCGCGAGTGTTGCCCCGAGCGCCAGGGGCAGTCGTGCGACGGCCATCCAGACCGCGGCGGCGCCGGCGAGCTCGGCCGCGCCATCAGGCTGTAGGGCGACCAGACTGACCCCGGCCGCAGCCATCGCCGCGATCGTTGCGGTCTGGACCGGCCGGCTGCGATCGATGAAGCTCGCCCTCACTGCGAGCGCGAGCGCCGCCGCGAATAGGGCGAGCGCGGCGGCGACGCCGAGACCGGTGCCGTGCCCGGCCGGGGTGGGGTGGCCGTCGATCGCGCCGATCGCGACCGCGGCGATCACGACCAGGCCGAACGGGCGCAAGGTGTCGCGCTGGCGGCGGAGCCGCTGATCGGCGCGCGCCCGGGCCTGGGCCTCGCGCGCACTCTCGGGCTTGTCCACAGGAAGACGATAGAACGCGCTCCGGCCCGCCGGAATGGGCCGGAGCGCAGCATGCTGGTCGGACGGGCTCACGCTGCGACGAGGCGGAGGCCGCGGATCTGGACGATCGCGATCCGCGTGCCGACCTCGAGCAGCGCCATGAGAACGAGCGCCACCGGCCAGGCGGCCGCGCCGATCTGGTGCGTGATGCTGAAGTTGCGCACTGTCGGCTCGAAGCCATGGCCGACCGCGAACGCGAACGCCATCCGGGCGCCGATCCCCAAGACGAGCAGGCCGCCGGCGACCCAGCCGACCCGTGCCAGGGCGAGGCCGGTGCCGTCGGCGCGGACGTGGGTGGCGAAGCCGCCCACGACGCCAAACGTGAGCCCGACTGCGGCCAGCAGAACGATCAGCACGAGGTCGTTGCCGGCGGTGGGAAGCGTGTGCAGATACTGCGCGCCGACGAAGAACATGAGAACGAGCGGAACGATCACGCTCCGGCGGTCCAGCTCGCGCTCGCGGGCCTGGCGGAGCACGAGGAGGACGAACGCCGCGTTGAGGAGGTACTCGCTGGTGGTCATGTCGGCATGATCCGCGGCGGGCGCCGCCGCGGCATCGGAGCAGGGGTTGAATCGCGGGTTGATCTCGACCTCAACCCACGGGTGGGCGCGGACCATGTGCCGCTTGCGCTGCCGAGCGCGCAACCTCGACTCCTGAACGCCTGAATAGTTGCTCAGCTATTCTGGCGCCATGGGACACGGTGTTGATGGCCATTCGACGAGTGGTGCGCTGGATGCTGAGACCGCACGCGAAGTCGCGGAGACGATGCAGGCGCTTTCGACGCCGAGCCGTGTGCGCATCCTTGCCAGGCTTCGCGAAAGCCCGTGCTCGGTGAACGAGCTGGCCGAGTCGGTCGGGATGGAGCCGTCGGCGGTGTCGCACCAGCTTCGCGTCCTTCGCCACCTGCGACTGGTGGTGGGTGAGAGGAGCGGACGGAACGTCCTCTACGCACTACATGACAGCCACGTTGGTGTCCTGCTCGAGGAGGCGACCTACCACGTCGCCCATCTCCGCCTCGACTACCCGGAGCGCGCGGACGTGAGCGCGTGAGGACGAAGTCCATAAGACAGAGCGCCGGTCGCGAGCATCACGACGATCACGACGATCACGACGATCACGACGCTCACGGTCACACGCACGGGCTGGTCGATCGCTCGATCATCCGGTCGCGCGAGGGTGTGAAGGCAGTTTCGATCAGCCTCGCGGTGCTCGGGATCGCCGCCGGAATCCAGGTCGCCATCTTCACGCTCTCGGGCTCGGTGGCGCTGCTCGCCGATCTGATCCACAACTTCGGCGACGCGTTGACCGCGATTCCGCTCGGAATCGCGTTCTTTCTGCGCAGCGTCCGCGGCGAGAAGGTCGCGGGCCTCGCCGTCGTGCTGGCGATCTTCGTGTCGGCCTGTGTCGCGCTGTACGAGACGATCGTTCGCTTCATCCACCCCCAGCATCTGACCCACCTCTGGGTCCTCGCCTTGGCGGGTGTCGTCGGCTTCGTCGGGAACGAGGTCGCTGCCCAGGTCCGCCTCCACGCCGGCAAGCGTCTTGCCAGCGCGGCGATGACCGCTGACGGCAACCACGCTCGCATCGACGGGTTCGTCTCCCTCGGCGTTGTCGCGAGCGCGATCGTCGTCGCGCTTGGCGCGCAGATCGCCGACCCGATCATCGGCCTGACGATCACCATCGTGATTCTCAAGATCACCTGGGACTCGTGGAACACCGTCCGCAAAGCAACGATCGACCTCGAGCACGTCGGCGACGAAGACGACCACGACCACGACTAAAAACCACCACTGTGGAGCCTCCGAGCGTCGCGAGTAGCTCTGAGCCCGAGTGGGCTCGATGGGCAAACGGCAACGGCACGTACAGGCGCTCGCGAAGAACCTGCTCAAGCTCTGGACGTTCGCCGAGGTCGCCGATGTGGAGCCGACCAACAACGCTGCCGAGCGGGCCTGCGCGCCGCCGTGATCCCGGCGAGACGACGGTGTACAACACCCTTGTTGGCGCTCGGACCGCACGCCGTGAACGAAGCTGATGTCCTCATCGTGGTCTGAGCCGGCAGCCCCGTATCTGGAGCGCGTTTTCCAGCGGCGGTGCCTCGTTCTGACCTGAGCCTCGCTCTTACGTTTCGTCAGGGGTGGGGTGGTCGAACCAGCGGGCGCGTCGGCTGGCGCCGAAGTGCTGTTTTTCGGCGACGAGTGTCCGGGATGGTTCGCGGAATATGCCGGTCGACTTTGCTGCCGAGAGGAAGTCGATGTCGACGCGGCCGACGCGACCGGAGCCGAACTCGATGTAGCAGGATCCGCGGTCGGCTGCGCACCGTTTCGCAGGGTCGCGAGCAGGGAGGCGGCAACCACTCGTGCCGCGCCCTCTGCGAAGACTCCAGCCTTTGGGACGCCGACCGTGGCGACGTCACCGATGGCGTACACACCCGGGAATCGCGTCTGCAGTTTTTGCGGCTGACG
>Ga0207657_10001124_pt1 | contig 28399 bp, 27 predicted proteins | sample KBSC33metaG_FD_184316 | JGI IMG/M metagenome (GOLD analysis project Ga0207657, IMG submission 184316) | Corn rhizosphere microbial communities from Kellogg Biological Station, Michigan, USA - KBS C3-3 metaG (SPAdes) (version 2) | ecosystem: Host-associated > Plants > Roots > Rhizosphere > Soil ...
GGAGGGGGACCGCTCGCCGTAGAGCGAGCGGTGGAGGGGCGAGCCTCAGGCTCGGCGGGTCGATCGGCGTACGATACTCAGCGGATGGGGTTTGCCCCCACCACCACGCCCTCTTCGGGGCGCGGTCCCCTCCCCCGCTTCGCAGGGGAGGTAGGGCGCGGTCTCCTTCCCCCTCGCGGAAGGCCAAGGCGCCCGCCGCGCCCCACCGCCAGGCTGCCCGCATCTCGTTCTCCCCCTCGATGGAGCCGGCAGCCTAACGCTGCTCGGGCTGCCGATACTGATCGTGGCAGGCCTTGCAGGCTGCGCCGGTGGCGCGCACCTGGGCCCTGACGGCGTCAAGGTCGCCGGCCAGCGCGACCGCCTGCAGCTTGGCGGCCTCGACCTGCAGGTTTCTGGCCGCCGCGGCGAACCCCGCCGCGTCCGTCCAGATCTCGGCCTTCGCGGCGGTCTTCACCCCGGCTTCGGGGCCGCTGCCCTTCGGAAACCAGCTCGGCAGGTCCTGGGCCAAGGAATTGACCGTCGTCGCGCCGGTCGAGATCGCCGCCTTGTCGGGCGCGTCCTTGCGCAGTTCGCTGCTGAGCCCGACGAACGCCTTGCCGAGGTCCTTGTAGTGGCCCTGGCGGACCATCACGGCCTTTCCGCCGGGGCTCAGCGCCTCGGCGTCGTCCTGCGCGGCCGCGGCGCCACAGGCCACCGCCGCGGCCAACGCGAGCGCCATCGTCCTCCTCAGCGCCATGCGTCCGTCCCTCCCGCGAAAGCCCTGCCTCGGCGGAGAGTGACGGGAGCCCGCCGGCCGCGTCAACGGCTGTGCGGGCGCGACACCCCGCCGGCCGCCTTCACCGGCGCGCCGGCGGCCTTGCCCTGCGCCATCAGCGCCTGGCAGTTCGCGTCCTTCGCCAGGCCGGCGTCGACGAAGGGCAGCAGCGCGGCCAGCGGCGAGAGCACGGCGCCCAGCGCCAGCGCCGCCCCGCCCTGGGCGATCGCCTGGCCCTTCTCGACGCCTGGCTTGGGATGCAGCATCGGTCCCGAAACCGTGATCGGCGCCAGCAGGCGCACGAGCTGGAATTTCTTCGGATGTCCGCGCATCCGGAACGCCAGGGTCTCGGTGTCGAAGTTGACGACCCCGCTGCCGTCGATCAGCACCGGGCCGGTGTCGACCACCAGCCGGTCGGCGCTGGCCACGCCGCCCTTGACCTGGAAGTGGCCGACCGCGCAGCGGATCGGGGTCGTCGACTGGTCCTTGGACCACAGCAGGCCCAGCCCCTTGATCACGTCGACGCCGGCCAGTTCGGCCAGCGAGCGGCGGATCTCGCCGCCTGGCGCGACCACCATGATCTCGCCGTCGGCGTCGCCCATCGCGTCGTGCACGGAGTCGCCGACGCCATGCAGCTTCGCGCGCCCGACCACCGCGCCGGCGAAAGGCTGGCGGCCCTGGAAGCTCACCGGGACGAGGTTCTCCAGCCGCGCGTTGGCGAGCCGCAGGTCCAGGTCGGTGACGGCGGTGTTGGCCCGGGCGTTCAGCTGGATCCAGCCGGTGATGCGGCCCTGCGGCAGGTCGAGCGACAGGGGCTCGGCGCGCAGCAGGCCGGCGTTCAGCTTCACGCGGGTGGAGCCTGAGCGCAGGTTGATCGGCGCCTGGGTGATGCTGTCGGCCTTGTAGGTCACGTCGGCGTCGATCTTGCGGATGCGGTCGAAATTCAGCGTGGCGACCGGGAAGATCCGCGCCTCGGCCTGCATCTTGCGCGCCGCGGCCACCTGGTTCGGCGAGGCGATCTTGCCCGTCCGGCGCGCGCCGCCGAACAGCGCCCCGAGATCGGGGAAGACCAGGGACTTCGACGACAGGTTGGCGGTCAGCACCGGGCGCGGCTTGCCGCTCCTCACGGAGAGCGACCCGGAAAGGTCGGAGCTGCCGACGCGCCCGCCGATGCCGTCGACCCTCCAGAGGTGGACGTCGCGAGAGAGCCGGCCGTGAAGGTCGTAGGGCGGCGTGTTCGGCAGCGGGACGCCGGTCAGCCCGTAGAGGTCGGCGAGGTCCGGCCCGCGGCTGGTCACGTCCATGTAGAATTGGGCCAGGTCAAAGGGCTTGGGCACGGCTCCCTTGGCGGTCACATGGGTCTCGCCGGCGCGGATGTCGGCGTCGAACGGATAGGGTTTGTCGCGGTCGATGTTGAGCAGCGGGCCGCCGGTCACCTGCAGGTGGAAGGGCTGTGCGTTCAGCACGCCGTCGCCCACCATCTGGAAGCCGCGGTTGTTCGCCCCGATGCGCTCCTTGGCGTCCACCGTCCCGGTGAAGGTGAGCTTCCGTTCCACGTCGCGGTAGTTGAGCTTGCCGCCATCGATGACGAACTTGCGGATCGGCGGCAGGCGCAGCGGCTCGTCCGGCTTCGATCCGTCGGAGAAATCCCAGGTCGCACGACCCTGGGCGTCGCGATAGAGCGCGACCTGCGGGCGGTCGAATTCCAGGAGCCGCATGTCGAGATGACCCGTGAACAACGGAATCAGCCGGATCTGCAGGGCGATGCGGTCGATGTCGGCCAGGCTGGCCGGCCCCGCCCATGCCGGGTTGGCGATCCGCACCCGCTCGACGCTGGCGCTTGGCTGCCACGACCACAGGTGAACCTTGAGGTCGCCGCCGATGGTCACCTGCCGGTGCATTCGCGACGAGGCGATCGAGGCCACCGGCCCACGGAACCAGTTCCAGTCCCAGATCGCGGCCAGGATGGCGGCCGCCGCGGCCAGCGCCAGGAAGATCCCGGCGGTCCAGGCCAGTCCGCGGCGGCGGCGCTTCGCCCGCGTTTCAGGCGCGGCGTCCGCCTGAGGCCCCGATGCCGTCTCCGTCGTCAAAGCGTCCTGCTCCGTCGCACCCAGGCGACCCTAACGCGCGAACACGGCTCAAGGCGCCCTCAGTGGGTGATCCCCTGGCCGGAGAGCGCCGCGCGCGCCGTGGCGGCGATGATCTTCAGGTCGAAACCCAGGGACCGCCGCTCCAGGTATTCGCGATCGAGGCCGACCTTCTGCGGGATCGGCAGTTCGTCACGTCCGTTGATCTGCGCCCAGCCTGTCAGGCCCGGCCGCAGCTTGTCGACGCCGGCCGCCGTGCGCAGCGCCACGAGATCGTCCTGGTTGAAGAGCGCCGGCCGCGGGCCGACCAGGCTCATGTCGCCCTTCAGCACGCTCCACAGCTGCGGCAGCTCGTCGAGGCTCTTGCGGCGCAGGATGCGCCCGAGCGGCGTCACCCAGCTTTCCGGATCCTGCAGCAGATGGGTGGCGACGTCCGGGGCGCCGGTCCGCATGGTGCGGAACTTGGGCATGGCGAAGAGCCGGTTGTCGCGCCCCACCCGCCGAGACCAGTGCAGCGCAGGGCCGGGGCTTTCCATGCGGACGGCGATCGCCAGGCCGATCAGCAGCGGCGACAGCAGGACCAATCCCGCCAAGGCGCCGGCGATGTCCAACGCCCGCTTCAAGACCGCTCCCGCTCAAGGCCGCTCTGCAGATGCGGCCAGCGGTTGTAGGCGCAGCCGGCGGGCCGCGCCAAGTCGGGCGGCCGTCTACGACCTCTCAGACTTCGTAGACCCGCGCCTCGCCGCGCTCGCCCAACGTCGTCGCGGTCCAGCCACAGATGGACTCCAACGCGCCGGCCATGCCCTGCGGCGCGCCCAGCAGGGCCAGCGCGCAGCCGTTCATCTTCATTGGATCGCTCAGCGGCCGCATCCGGGTTTCCGCGACCAGCGCCGGCGCGTCGACCTCGTCCTCCAGGTCGCGGAGGAAGCCGTCGAAGGTCTCCAGGTCCTTGAGCGGCAGCCAGACCAGCGCCATCGCCGCGCGGTTCCGCCGCCGCACCCCGGCCAGGGTCTCGACGATCCGCGAATAGTCGTCGGCGCGTTCGAAGGGCGGGTCGATCAGCACCAGGACCTGGCCGGACGCAGGCGCCTGGGCCGTCGCCGCCTCATAGCCGTCGGCGCAGAGGGTCCGCGCGTTTCCACGCGGCTTCATCAGGTCCCGCAGCGCTGCGTGTTCTTCTGGGCGCAGCTCGCAGGCCAGGTAGGTGTCGCCCGGCCGCAACGCCTCGGCGATAAGCCACGGCGAGCCCGGGTAGCGCCTGGTCGCCCCGCCCTTGTTCAGGGTCCGCACGGCCGCGACCAGCCCGGCAAACTCCGGCGGCGGATCGGCGGCGTCCATCAGGCGGGCGATCCCGGCCTCGGCTTCCCCCGATTTCCTCGCCTCCGCGCCGGCCAGGTCGTAGAGCCCGCGGCCGGCGTGGGTGTCGATCACCGTCAGCGGCCCGCCGTTGGCCAGCCGTCCCAGCAGTTGCAGGAGCGCTGCATGTTTGACCAGGTCGGCGAAATTCCCGGCGTGGAAGGCGTGGCGATAGTTCAACGGCTGGACCTCTCAGGAACCGCTCCGGCGCATACCACGTTGGCCGACACTGAGTGGAGGCGTCGTTGATGGCTCGCGACATGGCTGATCTGCCTGCGGCCGCCGATGACCTGAAGGCGGCGCACCTGAGCTACGTCAGCGACCTCGACCCCGGCATCCGTCGGCGCAAGGCGGGCCACGGTTTCGATTACCTGGACGCCGATGGCGAGCCCATCACCGACGAGCCGACCCTGGATCGCATCCGCAAGCTCGCCATCCCGCCCGCCTGGACCGACGTCTGGATCGCGCCGAGCGAGCGGGGCCATATCCAGGCCACCGGACGCGACGCGCGCGGCCGCAAGCAATATCGCTATCACGAGCGCTGGCGCGAGGTGCGCGACGAGCACAAGTACGATCGGGTGATCGCCTTCGGCCACGCCCTGCCAAAGCTCAGGAGCCGCGTCGAGCACGACCTGTCGCTGCGTGGCCTGCCGCGAGAGAAGGTGCTGGCGGCGGTCATCCGGGTGATGGAGATCACGCTGATCCGCGTCGGCAACGAGGAGTACGCCAAGGTCAACAAGAGCTTCGGCCTGACCACCCTGCGCGATCGCCACGTCCACGTCGGGGCGAACAGGGCGGTGTTCGAGTTCCGCGGCAAGAGCGGCAAGGTCCACAGGACGGGCTTCAGCGACCGGCGGCTGGCGCGCATCGTCAAGGCTTGCCAGGACCTGCCGGGCCAGCGGCTCTTCCAGTACCTCGACGACGACGGCCAGCAGCACAGCGTCGAGTCCGCCGACGTCAACGGCTACCTGCACGAGGTGCTGGGCGACGACTTCTCCGCCAAGGACTTCCGCACCTGGGCGGGAACTCTGGCGGCGGCGCGCGCGCTGGTCTCCCTGCCGGAGTGCGCCAGCCCTGGCGAGGCGAAACGCAACGTCAACACCTGCGTCAAGGCCGTGGCGGGCATCCTGGGCAATACGCCTGCGGTCTGCCGCAAGGCCTATATCCACCCCATCGTGCTCGAGGCCTACGAAGCCTCCGAGTTGCCGCTGAAGGCCGCAAAGCCTGAGCGGGCGTTCGAGCTTGCGGTGCTGAAATTCCTGGAGTCGGCTCGCGACAAGGCCGCGGCCTAGCCTTCCGCCACGTCCGCCGCCTAAGCTCCCGGCAAAATATCGGGAGGACACCTATGTTGCCCCAGCGTCTGCGCTTCGGCGCCTTCATCGCGCCCTTCCACCCGATCGACGAAAACCCGACGCTGGCGATCCAGCGCGACCTCGAGTTGGTCGAATGGATGGATCGGCTCGGCTTCGACGAGGCCTGGATCGGCGAGCACCATTCGGCGGCCTACGAGCTGATCGCCAGCCCGGAGGTGTTCATCGCCGCGGCCGCCGAGCGCACCAAGCACATCCGCCTGGGGACCGGCGTCTCGTCCCTGCCCTATCACCACCCGCTGATGCTGGCCGACCGCATCAACCAGCTCGACCATATGACCCGCGGGCGGGTGATGTTCGGGGCGGGGCCCGGCGCCCTGGTTTCCGACGCCTTCATGATGGGCATCCCTGTCGCCAAGCAGCGCGACCGAATGGACGAAGCGCTGGGCTGCATCGTACGCCTGCTGCGCGGCGAAGAGGTCACTCACAAGAGCGACTGGTTCGAGCTCGACAGGGCGCGCCTGCAGATGACGCCCTATTCGCGGCCGAGCGTCGAGATCGCGGTGGCGAGCCAGGTCTCGCCCACCGGGGCGCGGGCGGCCGGCCAGCACGGCCTGGGCCTGCTCTCGCTGGGCGCGACGTCCACGGCCGGGTTCAACGCCCTGGCGTCGAACTGGGCGATCGCCACGGAGCAGGCGGCCGAGCACGGCCACGTCATGGACCGCAACGCCTGGCGCCTGGTGGGCCCCATGCACATCGCCGAGACCCGCGAACAGGCGATGGAGGACATCCGCTTCGGCCTCGACAAGTGGATCTTCTACTTCCGAGAGATCGCCAACCTGCCGATCGTCCCGGAAGGCGACGACCCGGTGAAGGCGATGGTTGACACGGGCCTCGCGGTGATCGGGACGCCTGACGACGCGGTCCAGCGGATCCGGCAGCTGGTCGACGAGAGCGGCGGCGGCTTCGGCGCGTTCCTCCTGATGGCGCACAACTGGGCCAACTGGGGCGCGACCAAACGCTCCTATGAGCTGATGGCCCGCTATGTGTTCCCGCACTTCCAGAACCTCAACGACAACCGCCAGGCCTCGATGAGCTGGGTGAAGGAGAACAAGGAGGAGTTCACGACCCAGGTTCGCGGCGCGGTCGGCGCACGCATCGTCCAGCACATGATGGAAAAGGGCTCCGAGAACATCCGCCCGGAGATCGTCGCCCTAATCACCGGCGCGGCCGCCCCGCCCAAGGCGGAGTGACCGGCCTTGGACCGCCTGGCCTATTTCGACCGCATCGGCTTTCGCGGTGAAGCGCGCCCGGACGTTGCGACGCTGCGCGCGCTGCATCGCGCGCATCTGCAGGCGATCCCTTACGAGAACCTGGACGTCCAGTTCGGCCGCATGGTGACCATCGATCCGCAGGCCGCGTTCGAGAAGATTGTGGCGCGGCGGCGCGGCGGCTGGTGCTACGAGATGAACGGCCTGCTGGGCGCGGTCCTGGCCGACATCGGCTTCAGGGTCACCCGAATGGCGGGCGGCGCTTTGCGCGAGCTGAAGGGCGACGGCGCTGTGGGCAACCACTTGGTGCTGCTGGTCGAGATCGACGACGAACCATGGATCGCCGACGTGGGCTTCGGCGACGGATCGCTGGAGCCGTTCCGCCTGCAGGCCGCGGCTATGAGGATCGGCGGCTATGATCTGCGGCTGGAAGCGCTGGACGGGCGCTGGTGGCGTTTCCACAACCACCCGTTCGGCGGCGCGAAATCCTTCGATTTCGCCTTAGGGCCGGCCGATCCGGATCTGCTTGCCGAGAAGTGCCATTGGCTGCAGACCGCGCCGGAGTCCGGCTTCGTGCAGAATGCGGTGGCCCAGCGGTTCCGGGGTGAGGAGATCCTGCAACTTCGCGGCCGGGTGCTGAACCGTGTCCGCCCTGATGGCAAGACAAGCCGCACCCTGGGCTCCGCGGACGAGTTCGTGGCGGTGCTCGCCGCCGACTTCGGCCTCGACCTGCCGGAAGCCGCCGACCTCTGGCCACGCATCGTGGCGCGGCACGAGGCGGTGATCGCCGCCGCCGCGCCGGCCGCGACCTAGCGGCGGTAGGAGAAGCCGACCCGGAAGGTCCGGGGCTCGGTATAGCTGTCCACGAAGTCGGCGGTCTTGGCTGTGGCGATCTTGGCGTCGGCCAGATTGTCGACCGCGACGTAGATCTCCTGGCCGGGCGCCAGGCTCCAAGCCGCTCGTCCGTTCAGCTCCGCGCCCGGCGCAAGCCGGCGCACGTTCTGGTCGTCATCGAACTGCTCGCCCACGTACCGGACCTGGGCGCTCAGGGTGAGCTTCTCCAGCGCCCGCCAGTCGAGGCCGCCGGTCACCGTCCACTCCGGCGTCTGCGCCGGCCGCAATCCGGTGAGCTGGGGCGCGCTGGCGCCGCCATCTACGCGGGCGTGGGTATAGGCAAAGGCCGTACGCCAGGTGAGCGTCGTGGAGATGTCGCCGGAAGCCTCGCCTTCGACGCCCCAGGCGTCGATCTCGCCGGCGTTCTGCCGCTGGCGCAGGGTGCCGCCCGCCGGGATGAAGCCGCCTTGCGGCAGGCTCGGAATGATCCCCGGACCGACGCCGACCGTCACATTGGTGATGGGGTCGTTTAGCTGGTTGTAGAACACCGTCGCCTGCCAATGGACATGGGTGTCGCCGCCGATCCCCGCCTCGATCCCATAGAGCTTCTCCGGGCTCAGCAGCGGATTGGCCTCAGTCACGTCATTGCCGACCCGGAACGGCCGGTGGAGCTCGTTGATGGTCGGCGCGCGGAACCCGGCGTAGGCCGCGCCGCGAAGCCAGACGTCGGGGGTCAGGGTGTAGCGGACGCCGATCCGGCCCGTCGGGACCGTTCCCGAATCGTCGGGCGCGGACCTATTCAGCGTGGTGGCGCCGGTCGCCAGGACGAACTCGTGGCGCTGGGCGTCGCTGGAGCTCCAGCGGTCGAGCCGTACGCCGCCGGTGACGATCCACGGGTACATGTCATAGGCGCCCTCAAGATACGCCCCACCCACGAAGGTCTTGCCTCCCGCATCGCGCCCCATGGTGAAGGCGCCGTTCACCGCGCGGAACTGTTCGTGGTCGGTTCCGTCGGCCCAACGCGCGTCGACTCCGGCCTCCCAGGAGGCCTGACCCCAGTGGCCCTGGAGGGCGGCGTTGACGCCATAGCCATGCGCAGGCGTCGAGTATTCGTTGTTCGCGGGCGTGGTGGTATCGCGCCCCGGCGCGACCGCGACGGAGGTGTTGACCAGATCGCTGGTCCGCGCCCAGGCCTGCAGGCGCCAGCCGCCGACGCCGCTCGCGGCCGGCTGCGCCAGGGTCACGGTGGCCGACGTGCCCGTGGCCTTCGAGTTCGCGCCCAGCAGGCCCGCGCCGCGCTTTTCCTCGAAGGCGCCGATTCGCGCGGCGGCCTGCACGCCGTCGAAGTCGTGCTGCACGCGCAGGGACGCGGTCTGATCGCGGAGGCTCAAGGGCCGATCCGCGGCCCCGGCCGCCGGGCCGCGGACAGGAGTGTAGCCGTCCGTGGACTCGGCCGCCGCGGTCAGCAGGACGCTCTGCGTGCCGCCGGACACCGCCGCGCGATAGCTATTGTTCTCCCCTGCCGAGACGTCGAGCGCGCCAAGGCCGTCACGCGCGCCGCGCTCCTGCAGGGCGATCACTCCGGTGAGCGCCCCGGCGCCATAGGGTCCCGCGCCCGACCCGCGGACGATGGTCGCGCCGTCCAGCCCCTCGGACGGCAAGGCCGTCCAGATCACCCAGCCGCCGAAGGGATCGTTCACGGGCGCGCCGTCCAGGGTCACCAGGGCGCGGCCTGCACCCGATCCCGCGATGGCGCGCAGGGAGACGCCCTGCGTCGTCGGGTTCGCCGAGAGCGACGTCGTGCGACGGAACAGCGAGACGCCAGGCGCGCTCTCCAGCGCCTGGTCGAGCCGCGGCGTCTGCTTCATGATCTCGGGGCCCACCTGCACGGCGCTGAAGGCCGCCTCACCGCCCAGGGGCGCCAGGCGGGGCGGATAGACCACCACGGCTTCCACGGTGACGGGCGGCGGCGGGGGTGTTGGCATCTCGGTCTCCGACTGAGGCGACGCCCCGGTCGGCGGTCGCGGGGCAATTGGCAACTGAACAGGCGCGCGGCGACGGGGCTTTCCGCGGCGGGCCACGCGCCTGGGCGCGGCGCACCATGCGTCATCGATGTTGCGCAAGCTTTGCAACCGCAATGGCGGTGACGCCTATGGCCTGACAAGGCCCTGGCGGCTACCAAACGAAAATGGAAGCGAACCGTGGCGCAATCGCCATCGTCACCGGGGCCGGCAGCGGCATCGGCCGGGCCGTCGCCCTGGCCCTGCTCAAAGCCGGCTGGTCCGTCGTGCTCGCCGGCCGCCGCCCCGAGCCGCTTGCGGAGACCGCCGGCATGGCGGGAGAGGCCGCGCCCCGCGCGCTCGCCCACCCGGCAGACGTCGCCGACCCGGCCTCGGTCGCGGCGCTGTTCGAGGCCGCCAAGGCCCGCTTCGGCCGCCTGGACCTGCTGTTCAACAACGCCGGGACCGGCGCGCCGCCCGTGCCCCTGGAGGACCTCTCCGTCGACCACTGGAAGCGCGTCGTGGACATCAACCTGACCGGCGCCTTCCTCTGCACCCAGGCCGCGTTCCGGTTGATGAAGGACCAGGACCCGCGCGGCGGCCGGATCGTCAACAATGGCTCGATCTCCGCGCACGTCCCCAGGCCACGCTCGGCCGCCTACACCGCCACCAAGCATGCGATCACCGGCCTGACCCGCTCGACCTCATTGGACGGACGCGCCTACGGCATCGCCTGCGGCCAGATCGACATCGGCAACGCCGGCACCGATATGACACGCGCGATGAGCAAGGGCGTAATGCAGGCCGACGGCACGATCGCGCCGGAGCCGGTGATGGACGTCTCTGCGGTCGCCGAGGCCGTGCTCTACATGGCCAGCCTGCCGCTGGAGGCGAACGTTCAGTTCATGACGGTGATGGCCACCGACATGCCGTTCATCGGGCGCGGCTGAGCCAGGCTCCTAATCCGCGAAGCTCGGGGCGCGCTTCTGCAGGTTCGCCATCACGGCTTCGACCTGATTGGCCGATCCGATCAACGCGCCCTGTTCCTGGCTTTCCGCCAGCAGGATCGCGTGCTGGTCGCCCTCGCCCATCAGGTTGAGCAGCCGCTTGCCGGCGCGGATCGCGTGCGGATTCTTCGAGGCGATCTCGGCCGCGAGCGCCAGCGCCTCCGCGCGCGGATCGGCGCAGACGCGGGTCGCCAGGCCCATGGCCACGGCCTCCTCGCCGCCGAATATCCGCCCCGTGTAGGTAAGCTCGCGGGCCACGTCGTCGCGCACCAGCCCGCGCATCAGCACCATGCCGGCCATGTCCGGGATCAGGCCCCACTTGATCTCCAGCACCGCCAGCTTCACGTCCGGCGCCACGAACCTCAGGTCCGCCCCCAGCGCGAGTTGGAAGCCGCCGCCGAAGGCGACGCCGTGCACCGCAGCGATCACCGGAACTGGGATCTCGCGCCAGACCATGCAGGCGTGCTGGGCGCGGTTCGACCCGCCCTCCGTCCGCTTGGGCGTCAGCAGAGCCGCCGAGGTGTCGCGTTCGCCATTGCCGCGCCCGCCCGAGGCCATGGCCTGGAAGCTGCCCATGTCGAGACCGGCGCAGAAGGCGCGGCCCTCGCCGGACAGCACCACCGCGCGCAGGCCCGCCTCGCTCTTCAGCCGCTCGCCGGTCTCGTTCAGCGCCGAGAACATGGCCTCGTCCAGTGCGTTCATCTTGTCCGTCCGGACCAGGCGCACGTCGGCGACGCCGTCCTTGATCTCCACGGTGACACGGTCGTTCATAGAAGCCTCCAGGATCTCAGGCGCCCGCCAGCAGGTAGCCGACGCGCGGGAAATGCACGTTTACGACATCGAGCTCGCCGCATTCGCGGGCGATTGTGATGCGCTCGGCGTTGACCGTGACCAGCCGCCCCTCGACGGGATCGCGGCCGTAATCGTCGGCGCGGACCGTCACGGCGTCACCGGGCTTCAGGCCGGAAGGGTCGGCCGGATCGCTCGCCTGCGTCTTGCCCGGCGAGGCCGCGCCGGCCGCGGCAAGGGCTTCCGCGCCGCTCATCTCGGTGCGCCGGCCATGGCCCAGCGCCTTCATCCGCTCACGCCAGCCCAGCGTCTTGGTCAGGCCTTGCAGCAGGTTCGTCAGGGCCGCGGGCGCCGCGCCGCCCAGCCACCACACGTTCATGTAGGCTGCGATATCGGAGAGCGACGGCGTTGATCCGCCAAGGAAATCATTGCTGCCGAGCCCGAGCTCGATCCACGCGGCGTGGGCCCGCCATTGCGCTTTCATCGGCCCGGCGGCGGCCTTCATGGCGGCGATGTCGAAAGGCCGGCCGGACAGCTTCTCGCGGTCGGCGACAAACTCTGCGGGGACCGCGTCGCCGATCTCGCCGAACACCACCGCCACGGTAGCCTGGAAGAACAGCCGGTCCGCCCACAGGTTCACGGCCCAGTCCGCGCCGCGGACTACGTCGGGCTTGCGATGGCGCGCCTCGATCTCGGCGAGGATCACCTGGGTGTCGCAATAGATGTCCGCGCCGACCTGCATTACCGGGATGCGACGGTAGCCGCCGGTCAGCGGGATCAGCTCGGGCTTGGGCATGATCACAGGCTGGATCACCGAGCGCCAGGAGAGCCCCTTCACGCCCAGCATGACCCGCACCTTCTCCGAGAAGGGCGAGGTGTCGTAGTGGTGGAGGATGATCTCCTGAGCCATGGACTAGAGCTCCACCACGACCGCGCCCGGCGAGCGGGCGTACAGCGCCTCGACCTCGGCATGGCGCCGCTCCAGCGTGGCGCGCTGGTTCACATAGCCCTTGTCGGTGATCTCTCCGGCGTCGATCGACGGCAGGTCCTTGAGCACCACGAACCGCCCGACGCGCCGCGACGACCCGCCGGCCGTGGCGTTGAACTCCGACAGGCGTTCCCGAAGGATCGCCTCGATCCTGTCCGGCGCCTCCTCGCCCAGCCCCGCCATCGCGGCCGGCGAAGGCCAGATGAGCGCGCCGACGAAGGGCTTGTCCTGCCCGGTCACCACCACGTCCAGCACATAGGGGCTGCAGGCCGCGACGAGGTCGGGCCGCAGGGTTCCGACCGAGACCCAGGTCCCGGAGTCGAGCTTGAAGTCCTCGGTCACCCGGCCGTCGAAAACCAGGCCCTGGGCCGGGTCGTCCGGGTCCAGGAACCGGCAGGCGTCGCCCAGCTTGTAGAAGCCTTCCTCATCGAAGGCCGCGGCGGTCTTCTCCGGGTCGTTGTGATAGCCGCTGGTCACCGTCGGCCCTTTTACCCGGACCTCCAGCTTGGCCCCGTTGGGAACCAGCTTCAGCGTGATCCCTGGCAGCGGCAGGCCGATCAGGCCCACGCGCTCGGTGATCCAGTGAACCACCGTGATCCCTTGCGTCTCGGTGGCGCCATACATCGTGACCAGCGGAATGCGGTAGCCGGTTTCGGCGATCGCCAGCGCCTGCATGCGCTCGGACACGTCCGTCGACAGCGTCGCGCCGCCATAGCCCATGCTGCGTAGGTTCTTGAAGAAGCTGCGCCGCAGCACCGGGTCGGCCTCCATGGCCTGGGCGAGCATGCCAAAGGCTACCGGCGCCGAGCCGAACGACATCGGCGAGATCTCCGAGAGATTGCGGATGGTGGTCTCGAACATTCCCGCGATCGGCTTACCTTCGTCCAGGTGCAGGGTGCCGCCGGCCCACAGGACCCCGTTGAAGCCGATGTTGCCCGCCGAGATATGGCTCCAGGGCATCCATTCCAGGCTCTGCGGCACCAGATCCGGATCGACCGGCTCGTCGCGCAGGCCTTCTCCGCCGGCGATGACGCCGGCGAACATGCCATGCGTCTGAGGCACGCCCTTGGGCATACCGGTCGAGCCCGAGGTGAAGAGGTACTTGGCAACCGTTTTGTGGCCGATCCGCTCGCGCGCGGCTTCCACCGCAGGCGTCGGCGCCGTCGACGTCAGTTCGGAGAGCCCGATCGTGCCGTTCTCGCCATCCACCGAGACGAAGGTCAGCGACGGGTCCAGCCCCTTCAGCGTCTCGAACGCTCGGGCGAACATCGCGCTCGACTGGGCGAAGACGACGTGCGGCCTCACCGTGGCGAAGCAATGCTTCAGCTTGGCGTGGTCCGACGAGATCAGGCTGTAGGCCGGGCTGATCGGCGCGATCGGCACGCCGGCCGTGTAGCAGCCCAGCATAACGAGGGCGTGCTCCACCGAATTGGCCGACAGCACCATGACGCTGTCGGCGCCCGTCAGGCCGCGGTCCAGCAGCCATTGGGCGACCCCGTCGGCGGCCCGCTTGGCCTCGCCGTAGGTCACCCCGCCCCAGGGCCCGTGGCCGGGCGCCCGCTGCAGGAGGTAGGGGCGGTCCGGATGCGCCGCCGCCCGCTCGGCCAGCAGGTGGGCGATCGAGCGCGGGCCATCGCCTGGCGGATGGTTCGAACGGACGTAGTAGGTCCCGTCCGCGGTCTTCTCGATGGCGACGTCCGGCGCCTTCTGCGGCAGCGGCTTGAACGGCGGCGGCGCGGTGGCGATGGCGCCCTGATCGTCAGCGGGGCTCATTTTCGAGCCTCCTCCCTTTTGTTGTTATTCAAAACCTTAGGCCAACGCAGGGTGGGAGCAAGCACGCCCCGACGTAACCCTGCGCGCCTTTTTCTCAGTTGAAGTCCGGCGAGAAGCGGATGTTGCCGCGCTCCAGGCCCCTCAGCACCACCTCGACGCCGCCGGACTTGATCATCCATTCCAGGCGATGGTCGCGGTACTCGCGCTTGAAGAGGCCTTTCTCGACCAGCTCAGCGACGTTCGCCATGCCCGAGGTCCGCGCCATGGCGGCGATCTCGGCCACGGTGTCGGCCACCGAAGGCCGGGTGTTGGCGCGTGCCAGCCAGTCGGCGAGTCTGGAGCCCTCCGGCGGCGGCAGGCCTTGGCCCGCCACGCCGTTCAGGAAGGGCGCCACGGCCAGATCGCCCCAGCCGAAGGCCTCGCCATTGAACCATTCGCGGGATCCAAGCTGACGCTCCAGCCAGCCATGGAACCCCGCGACCTGCCGGGCCGCCTCCGCCTCGATCTTCGCCGCCTGGTCGCCCTCGGCCCGTTTGAACCAGCGCAATTCGGAGAGCCCCCAGGCGATTGGCTCGAAGTGGGTGTCCATCACCTCTTCGATCATCCGCACCCGCGCCCGGTCGGCGGGCGAGGCCGGCAAGAGCTTCGGCGTCGGATAGGCATCCTCCAGATATTCGAGGATCACGGTGGAATCGAAGACGGCGACGTCGCCGTCGACCAGGGCCGGCACCTCGGCGCGAGGGTTGGCCTCAGTAAAGGCGCCGGCCGCGCCGCCCGCGCCCAGGCCGCCCGGCGCGACGGTCTCGAAGGCCACGCCCTTCTCGCGCATGGCGATCTTCACCTTCTGCCCATAGGGCGACAGCGGGTGATCATAGAGGGTGATCATCGTGAGCTCCTCACGCGGGGAAGGCCTCGGCGCCGGCGGGCGCATGGCGCACCTGCGAAGCCTTGGCGGCCTGGAAGGCGGGCCGCGCCTGCAGCCGGGCCCAATAGGCGGCGACGGCTGGCGTGAACTCGGCGTCGAGGCCGAGCTGCGCCGCCAGCAGTAGGGCGTAGCCGACTGATATGTCCGCCGCGGTGAACCGCCCGGCGCAAAGCCAATCGCCGTTCTGCAAGGCCCGATCCACCGCCCGCAGCCGCGCCAGGAACCACTTGGCGTAGTCGTCGGCGACCACCTCAGCCTTGCCAGGCTCGAACCGGCGGTAGCGCAACACCAGCGTCTGGGGGAACGTCAGGGTCGCCTCTCCGAAGTGCAGCCAGTTCAACCAGGCGCCATAGGCGGGATCACCGACATCCACAGCCAGTTCGCTCGGCCCGTAGCGGGTCACGAGGTATTGCACGATGGCGGCGGACTCCGTCATGAAGGTTTCGCCATCGACGAGCGCCGGGATCGTGCCCAGCGGATTGACCGCCATATATTCCTTGGCGCGGTAGCGCGGCGGGAACGGCATCACCGTAAGCTCGTAGACGAGGCCCAGTTCCTCCAGCGCCCAGAGGGGCCGAAACGAGCGGGCGTCGGCGCAGTGGTAGAGCCGGATCATCGTCAGCCCTCGCGCCTCGCGTAGTTCGGCGCCCGCTTCTCCAGGAACGCGCTCACGCCCTCCTGGAAATCGCCGTCCGAGCTCGCCAGGATCTGGTTGCGGTCTTCCATCGCGATCGCGGCCTCGAGCCCTTGCGCGTCGATGGCGTGGTTCAGGGCCTCCTTGGTCAGCCGCAGGCCCAGGGGGGTTGCGTGCAGCATGTCGGCGACGAAACCTTGCGCCTCAGCCTCCAGGCCCGCCGCCGGTACGACCCGGCTAACCAGCCCGAGCTGATAGGCGCGATCGGCGTCGATGAAGCGGCCGGTGAGCATGTATTCGGCGGCGACCGAAGACCCGACCATGCGCGGCAGGAAATAGCTCACCCCGATGTCGCACGCCGACAGACCGATGCGGATGAAGGCTGCGTTCATCCGCGCGCTCGGCGTGGCGACCCGCACGTCAGAGGCCAGCGCCAGCGCAAAGCCGCCGCCGGCCGCCGCGCCGTTCACGCAGGCCACGATCGGCTGGGGGCAGCGGCGCATGGCGATGACGATCTCGCTGATCTCGCGCTGGCGGGTCAGGCCCGCGCCGATGGAGCGCGCGCCTTGCGGGTCGCTCCGCTCCTTCAGGTCCAGGCCGGCGCAGAAGTTGTCGCCCGCGCCCTGCAGGACCACCACACGCACGTCGCGCCGCCAGTAGAGGCCGACGAAGAACTCGCGAAGCTCAGTGACCAGGCCACGGCTCAGCGCATTCAGCCGCGCCGGACGGTTCATGGTCGCCCAGACCACTTCGCCGTCCTGCCGCAGTTCCAGGTCGGCCATGGTCAGAGGCCCTTCAGCCACGGAATGAGGATCGCGTTCACCTCGGCAGGCCGTTCCTGCTGGGTCCAGTGCCCGCAACCCGGCAGGACATGCGCCCCGCGAAGGTCGCCGACATGCTGGCGCATCATCGCCGCGGGGTCCGGAATGCGGCCGAAGCCGTTGAACGCCGGGTCGCGGTCGCCGCCGATCAGCAGGGTCGGCATGTCGAGCTTGCGGCCGCGGAACTGCTGCAGCCAGGCATAGTCGCGCTCGTGGTTCCGATAGCGGCTGATCGGCCCGAAGAAGCCCGAGGCCTCGAACTCACCGACGTAGTAGTCGAGGTCCCGCGCCGTCAGCCACGCGGGAAACACCTCGGGGTCGACCATGCCCTCAAGCAGGGTCGCGCCGTGCTTCTTCTGCGGCCAGGCGCCCTCCGGCGCGTCGCCGCAGATGCCGTAGTAGAACTTGCGCAGGAAGCCGCGCACGTCGGCTTCCGCTTCCGCCTCGGGCGGCCCGACCTCCTGGAACCAGGCCTGGTAGAAGAAGTGACCCTTGTCGGTGAAGGCCTCCTTGAAGATCTCCGTGAACGGCCGGTTCGGGACACCGCTGAACGGCACCGAAAGCCCCGCCACCGCCGAGAACTGCTCCGGCCGCGAGAGGCCTGAATTCCAGACGATCGGCGCGCCCCAGTCATGGCCGACCAGGATCGCTGGCGCGTGCGGCTGCAGCGCCTTGGCCACGCCCGCCACGTCCGCCGTCAGGCTCTCCATATCGTAGGCGGCGACCTGGCGCGGCTTGTCCGAGCCCCCGTAGCCGCGGACGTCGATGGCCGCCGCGGTGAACCCGGCCGCGGCGACCGGCCCCAACTGATGCCGCCAGGAAAACCAGCTCTCCGGGAAGCCGTGCACCATCAGGACAAGCGGGCCTTCGCCCTCCACCGCCACGCGGATCTGCGCGGCGCCGGCGTCGATGGTTCTGAATTCGGGCATTCGCCTGCTCCCTCTGGCGAACATGCTCCGCGCTGGCGGGGGCGGTGGCAAGGGTCACCCAGCGTCATCGTTGACCTGACCGGCCGCCGTGCGACGATCCCGGCCGGGAAGGAAATCAATCATGGCCGGGCTGATCGAACGGACGGCGGACTTCGCCTGTGTGCTCTGTGCGCTCGAGGGGCACGTCGTCACCATCACCCTCAACCGTCCCGAGCGTCGAAATGCGCTGAACTACCGCGCCTATGACGAGTTGGAGGCGGCGTTCCGCGCGGCGTCGGCCGACGAGCATGTGCGCGCCGTGATCGTCACGGGCGTGGATCCAGCCTTCTGCTCCGGCGACGACGTGGCCGAGATCATGGCCGGCCCAAAGGCGGTGTCCGGCCGCGCCGCGCCCGCCGAAATCAAGCCGACGCCTGCGGCCATGGCCGCGCTGGAATGCACGAAGCCGGTGATCGCGGCGGTGAACGGCGCAGCGGTCGGCTGGGGCATGGAGCTCGCGCTTTTCGCCGACATCCGCATCGCCTCGGATAAGGCGCGCTTCGCGGAGCTCTTCGTGAAGCGCGGCCTGGTCAGCGACGTCGGCGGCTTCCATCGCCTGCCGGCGATCGTCGGGCCGGCCAAGGCCGCCGAGCTGCTGTTCACCGGGGACATCGTGGACGCCGCAGAAGCGCTACGCATCGGCCTGGTGAGCGAGATCGTAGGCCACGCCGAACTCCTGCCTCGCGCCAGCGCGCTCGCGGCCCGCATCGCGGCCAACCCGCCGCTCGCCGTCCAGCGGCTGAAGCAGGGTCTGAAGCGCGCCGCCTATGGCGATCCCCAGGAGATCGGGACCTGGGCCATGGCCTCGATCCGCGAGCTGATGCGTACGGAAGACCACCGGGAAGGCGTCGCGAGCTTCCTCGAGAAGCGTGAGCCGGTGTTCAGGGGACGCTAGCGGCATGGACGAGCTCGACTTCAGCGGCAAGGCGGTCCTGGTGGTGGGCGGCTCCAGCGGCATCGGCAACGGCGTCGCCCATGCCTTCGTCGAGCGCGGCGCGGCGGTCCACGTCTGGGGCACGCGGGCGAGCGCAGCAGACTACGATGGCGTTGAAGGCTCGGACCTGAACGGCCTTGCCTACGCGCAGGTCGACGTCGGCGACCGCGCCCAGATCGAAGCGGCGTCGGGTCCCGACGCACTCGACGTCCTGATCCTATGCCAGGGGACCGTCGTCTATCGCCGGGGTGAGTTCCAGCCGAAGGGTTGGGATCGGGTGATGGCGGTGAACCTCGACAGCCTGATGGCCTGCGCGATGAAGTTCCACGACACCCTGGCCGCCCGCGGCGGGGTGATCGTCATCGTCAGCTCCGTCTCCGGCTACGCCTCCAACCGGGGCAATCCGGCCTACGCCGCCTCGAAGGCCGGCGCGGTCAGCCTGACCAAAACTCTGGGCGAGGCGTGGGCGCGGGACGGCATCCGGGTCGTGGGCCTAGCGCCGGGCCTCGTCGACACCAAGCTCACCAAGGTCACCACCGAGCACCCCGAACGGCGGGAAGGCGCCCTGCGCGCGATCCCGCTCGGCCGGATGGGGACGCCCCGGGACATGGCCGGCGCGGCCCTGTTCCTGGCCTCGCCGCTGGCCGCCTACGTGGTGGGCCAGACCCTGATCGTCGACGGAGGTCTCTCCCTATGAGCGCCAATGGCAGGTCCGTGGCGGGCATGGCCGCCTTCATCACCGGCGCGGCCAGCGGCATGGGCCGCGCCACCGCCGAGGTGTTCGCCGCGGAAGGTGCGCACGTGGCCTTGAGCGACATCGCCGCGGAGAGCGTTCGAGAGGTGGCCGACGACCTCACACACCGCGGGCTCAGCGCGGAGGCCTGGACGCTTGACGTCGCCGATCCCGCGGCGATCGAGGCGGTCGTCGCCTTGGCCGCGCAGCGCTTCGGCGGGATCGACATCGTGGTCAACAATGCCGGCGTCAGCGGCTTTGCGGCGATCGACGCCGCCAACTACGAGGCCGTGTGGGATCGTTCCGTCGCGGTCCTGCTCACGGCGCACCAGCGGATCATCCGCGCCGCCCTGCCCCACCTGCGCAAGTCCGCCGCGCCGAGAATCGTCAACATCGCGTCGACCGAGGCGCTGGGCGCGACGGCGCGCGACAGCACCTATGCCGCCGCCAAGGCCGGGGTGACCGGCCTCACCCGCGCGCTCGCCGTCGAGCTGGGCAGGTACGGAATCACCGTCAACTGCGTCTGTCCGGGGCCGATCCTCACCGGCATGACCGAGGCGATTCCGGAGGCCGACCGCCAGACCTTCGCGAAGCGGCGCACAGCGCTTGGCCGCTACGGCCGGCCCGACGAGGTCGCCCACGTCACCTTGAGCCTCTGCCTGCCCGCCGCGTCGTTCATCACCGGCGCGACGATCCCGGTGGACGGCGGTTTGATGGCTCGCAACGCCTGAGCCCGCCGCTTGTCCGTACGTAAGGCGGATTTGGTGTTATGATCCACTAAGGATCAAATCGTGCGAGCCCAATCGCATGAACCATCGGGAGTCCAACGTCATGCGTCGCGTCCTCGTCCTCGCGCTCGGGACAGCTCTTTCCACAGCCTGCCTGGGCCTGGCCGCTCACGCCGCGCCAGCCGCCGCCCCGGCCGACCCGACGATCCCGCCGCCAGGCTGGAAAGCGCCCAGGACCGCCTTCGGCCAGCCGGACATCTCCGGCTACTGGAGCAACGCGACCATGACCCCGCTGACCCGCAACGCGAAGCTGACCGACAAGCTCGTCCTCTCGCCCGCTGAGGCCAAGGGCCTGGAGAAGGCGTTCGCCGAGGCGCTCGCCGCGGCCGACGCGCCCACCGACCAGAAGAAGGGCCCCGGCAAGGTCACCGACAAGGACTCCGCGGAGGCGAAGCTCGTGGCGATCCGGCCGGACTTCGCGGCGGCCGGCGGCGATGTGGGCGGCTACAACACCTTCTGGATCGATCCAGGCGCGCACATGATGGAGGTGAACGGCGAATATCGCTCGTCCATCCTGACCACCGCCAACGGCCTGCCGCCGGCGCGGAAGGCCGGCGCCCCGCCGGCCGGCGATCGCTACCGCGACGTCTACGACAGCTACGAAACCCGCTCCCTGGGCGAGCGCTGCATCATGGGGTTCGGGCGCAATTCCAGCCCGCCCATGCTGTCGAACGGCTACTACAACAACGACTACTACATCATCCAGACGCCTGACGCGGTCGCCATTCAGGTCGAACTCATCCACGACACCCGCATCGTCCGGCTGAAGGGCGGTCACCTGCCCAGCAACGTGCGCCCGTTCATGGGCGACTCCATCGGGCATTGGGAAGGCGACACCCTGGTGGTGGAAACCACCAACTTCCCGCAGAGCGACGCCTTCATGGGCTCGTGGAAGAACCTGAAGGTCACCGAACGCTTCACGCGCGTAACGCCCACCCGGGTCAACTACCAGTTCCAGGTCGAAGACCCGGACACCTGGAATAAGCCCTGGGGCGGCGAGTACAATTTCTCGCCTCTCAAAGGCATCGTCTACGAGTACGCCTGTCATGAAGGCAACTACGCCCTGCCCGCGATCCTGGCCGGCGCGCGCCGGCAGGAACACGAGGCCGCAGCCGGCGCGGCGGCCAAGCCGGCCGCGGATTGACCGGCCGGTCCAAGACGGCGTTCAGTCTATGCGAGAGGCCGCGCAAGCGGCCTCTTTGCTGTTGGGCTGGGCGTCATGATCCGCGACCATAACGGTCGAGCTTTCGGATTCAGAAGTCTTCAGAGACACCGACTTGTGTTTCATTAACCATAATGAAGTTTTGACGCACCACTTCAGTTGTGGCGTGAATAGGGAGTTGGGCTAGATCCGGTAGAAGTGGCGGGGACGATTTCGTCATGACGACGCACGATTTCGATCAGCCATACATGATCTATGAAGGTGAGCCGCCGCCGCATCTGCTGCGCAAGGCTGCTCAAGCTGAACAGCAGTCGGCGGATGAGGGCCTCGAAGGCTTCGACTGGTCGAGCCTACTGATCATCGCCCTGGTCCTGGCGTTCGGCATCGTCATCGGCGTCTGCGCCACCCTGGCCCTGCGCCCGCCCGCACCGTCGTCGGCGCCCGTCGCTGGAACCCCTGTGGTCGCGGCATCGGCCCAACTCCAGGACGATGCCTTTGCGTCGGTCCGTGGTCCGAAGGCGATCGCCCCGCCGCTGACGGCGACACCGCCACGCGACCGAGCCGCCTCCACGGCCCTCGGCGCTCATGCGATGAACACGCCGCCGCCCAAGGCTTCGGTTGCGTCGCGCAAGGCGCGCGACCTTGCGGCCGCGCGCCCGGCAGGCCCGTGCGACGCGGCGCCGACCCACGCCGACCGCGCGATCTGCGCCAACGCGGCCTTGGCCGCAGCTGACCGGGAGATGCGCCGCGCCTACCAGCGGGCGCTCGACGCCGGCGCGCCGCCGATGCCGCTCCGCGCGTCGCAGGAGAATTGGCTGATCGCCAGCGAGGTCGCCGCCGACCGCTCGACGTTGGACTTGGCCGCCTCCTACGCCCGTCGTATCGCCGAGCTGAACGCACTGGCCCGGCCGGAGCCGCCGCACTGAGCCGCTTGCCAGCCGGGGCGGCCCGGCCAACAATCACCTCATGCCCAAGCTCGCCGTCGCCCTCGCCCTCGCCGCCCTGCTGACCACGGCCGCCGCCCAGGCGGCCGACTATCGTGCGCCCCGCAACGGTTTCGGCCAGCCCGATCTGCAGGGAACCTGGACCAACGCCTCCCTGACCAGCCTGCAGCGGCCCGCGATGTTCAAGTCGCTGACGCTCACCGACGCCGAAGCCGCCGCCCTGGAAAAGCGCCGCGCCGCCGCCCGCGCCGCCCAGGACAAGCCCTCCGATCCCAAGGCCGGCGCGCCGCCGGTGGCCGAGGACCCCGGCGGCTACAACGCCTCCTGGACGGACCCCGGCGTCAGCCTGGGCCGCATCGACGGCCAGGTGCGGACGTCGTGGATCGTCGAGCCGGCCAACGGCCAGCTTCCCTACAGCGAAGCCGGCCACAAGGCCTACATCGAGGCCCTGCGCAAGGCGCGCAACAGCTGGGACGGGCCTGAGAACCGCCCGCTCGGCGAGCGTTGCATCCTGGGCTTCGGCTCCACCGCCGGGCCGCCGATGCTGAACGTGCTCTACAACAACAACTACCAGATCGTGCAGTCCAAGGACGCCGTCGCGATCCTGGTGGAAATGAACCACGACGCGCGGATCATCCGCCTGACCGACCGCAAGCATCCTGCGCCAAACATCCGGCCCTGGATGGGCGACAGCTTCGGCTGGTGGGAGGGCGACACCCTGGTGGTCGAAACCACCAACTTCAATCCGGGCGAGAGCCTGCGGCCCTATTTCAACAATTCGATCCTGCTGTCACCGACCGCCAAGGTGACCGAGCGATTCACCCGCGTTTCGCCCAAGCAGATCCTTTACCGTTTCGAGGTCGACGACCCGGCCACCTACAGCCAGGTGTGGAAGGCCGAGATGCCGCTGAATTCCGCGCCAGGCCCCGTTTATGAATACGCCTGTCACGAGGGAAACTACGCCCTGCCGGGGATCCTGGCCGGCGCGCGCAAGGCCGACAAGGAAGGCAAGACGATCGAAGCGGTGGACGTCAGCGGATGACGTCGGTCCAGGTGACGCGGGTCGGCGCCGCCGTCCTGGCCCTGGCCTGTGCGGCCACGACGGCCTGGGCGGGCCCGTATCGCGCGCCGCGCACGGTCTATGGCGCGCCGGACCTGCAGGGCGTCTGGTCCAACGCTTCGCTCACCCACATGCAACGGCCGACCGGCCTCACGAGCCTCGCCGTAAGCCCCGCGGAGGCCTCGCGCTACGAGCACGAGAACGCCGCGAAGAAGAAGCATGCGCCGGTGACCTCCGATACGCCCGCGCCGCCGGTCACCGACTCGGTTGGCCAGGACGCGGAGGACCTGTATTTCCTGCCGTCCAGCGACCTGGCGCGGGTCGGCGGCCAGATCCGCACGTCGTGGATCGTCGATCCCGCGGACGGACAGCTCCCGTACACCGCCGCCGCCAGGGCCGAAGCCAACGCCGCGGAATACGGCGATGACCATGTCTTCGACAATCCGGAGACACGGCCCTTCGACGAGCGCTGCGTGCTGGGGGTCGGCGGCAGCGCCGGGCCGCCGTTGGTCAATCCCGGTGAGAACGCCCAACTCCAGATCCTGCAGACCCGCGACTATGTCGCGATCCTGGCGGAGATGAACCACGACGTGCGCATCATTCCCCTGCGTGGCCGCCGGCACGCGAGTTCCGCCATCAAGCCCTGGATGGGCGACAGCGTCGGCTGGTGGGACGGCGACACCCTGGTGGTTGAGACCGTCAACTTCAATCCGGGCGAGCGCTGGCACTGGAACGCCGGCGACTATGTGCTGATCGCCGAAGGCGCGAAGGTGACCGAGCGGTTCACCCGTACGGGCAGCCGCTCGATCCTCTATCGCTTCTCGGTCGATGACCGGGCGAACTACACCAGGACCTGGTCCGGCGAGATGCCGCTCAGGCAAACCGCGGGGCCGATCTACGAATACGCCTGCCACGAGGGGAACTACGCCCTGCCCGGCATCCTGGCCGGCGCCCGCAAGGCGGAGCGCGACGTCGCCGCCGCTAGTTCAGCTCCAGACCGGCCAGGCTCCCCTCCGCCCGCCAGTCCTCCAGCACCTTGACGAAGGCCACCGGCCCCGCGCCGTAGGAGCCGTTGCGCGCGCTCATCGCCTGCACATTGCCCTCGTTGTTGTAGTAGCCGGGCGTGCATTCCTCGAGGAACTTCTGGCGCATGACGGAGAGGTCGATGATCGTCTGCACCCAAGCGTTTTCCGCCTCTTCAGACGCCTCCACCACGCGGACCTGATGATCGGCGCAATGCTTCAGCACATAGGCGATGTGCTTGGATTGCTCGTTGATCATGTGCGGGAAATTGGCGGTGAACCCCGACTGCGTGTTGGAGATGATGAAGCAGTTCGGGAAGCCCCGGCTGTGCAGGCCGTGGAGGGTCGAGACGCCGTCCCGCCACTTCTCGGTCAGCGTCTGGCCGCCGCGGCCATGGAGCTCATAGCCTGAGCGCTGGGTGAAGGCCGTGCCCACCTCGAACCCCGTGGCGTAGATGATGCAGTCGAGCTCGTACTCCACGCCGTTGGCGACGATTCCCTTCTCGGTGATCCGCTCGACGCCCTTCCCCGCCGTGTCCACCAGGTGGACGTTGGGACGATTAAAGGTCGCTAGGTATTCGTCGTGGAAGCACGGCCGTTTGCAGAACTGATTGTAGTAGGGTTTCAGGGCCTCGGCGGTTTGCGGATCCTGGACGACGTTGTCCACCCGCGCGCGCACCTGCTCCATCTTCTTGAAGTCGGCCAACTGCATCAGCGCGGCCGGATCCTCCACCGTCTCGCCGGCCTCCATCTTCTTGCGCGCGATCAGGAGGATGTTGCCGATGATGTCGGTCCATCCATCATTGACGAGGTCCTCGGGCTGGAAGCCGCCGGAAAGCAGGATGTTGAAATTGTCCATCCGCCGCTGTTGCCAGCCCGGCTCCAGGCTCGCGGCCCATTCGGGATCCGTCGGGCGGTTGTTGCGCACGTCGATCGACGATGGCGTGCGCTGGAAGACGAAGAGCTCGCCCGCGCCGGCGCCCAGGTGCGGCACGCACTGGACGGCCGTGGCGCCGGTGCCGATCACCCCGATGCGCTTGCCAGCGAGGCCGGTCAGCCCGCCTTCATTCGTGCCGCCGGTATACTCGTAGTCCCAGCGGCTGGTGTGGAACGAGTGGCCCTTGTAGCTCTCGATGCCCGGGATGCCCGGCAGCTTGGGCCGGTGCAAGGGGCCATTCGCCATCACCACGAACCGCGCGCGCAGCGCATCGCCGCGGTTGGTCTCGACGATCCAGCGAGCCGCCTCGTCGTCCCAGCGCATCGCCTTGACCTCGGTCTGGAACAGCGCGCCGTCGTAGAGCCCGAAGTGCTCGCCGATCGCCCGGCTGTGGGCGAGGATTTCCGGCGCGCGGGTGTACTTCTCCTTCGGCACGTAGCCGATCTCTTCCAGCAGCGGCAGGTAGATGTAGCTCTCGATGTCGCAGGCCGCGCCGGGATAGCGGTTCCAGTACCAGGTGCCGCCGAAGTCGCCGCCCTTCTCGATGATCCGGATGTCGGTCAGGCCGGCCTCCTTGAGCCGTGCGCCGGCCAGCAGGCCGCCGAACCCGCCGCCGACCACCACGACCTCAACCTCGTCCGTCAGCGCGGGGCGCGTGAAGCCCGGCGTCACATAGGGATCGTCGAGATAGCGCGCGAAATCGCCGGCGATCTCCACGTACTGCGCGTTGCCGTCTGCCCGCAGCCGCTTGTCGCGTTCGCGCCTGTACTTGGCGCGCAGCGCTTCCGGATCGAAGCCCAAGTCTTCCGGAGTCGCCGGCGTGGTGGGTCTTGCGGAGTCGAGCGTGTCGGTCATGGCGTCGTTTCCCCTCGGCGTTTTCGCCATAAGGCTAGAGATGACGCGACGACAATCAAGGCGGCAATCGCGCGCGGCATACCGACATTACGAAAACGAACGCCGGTAGGGATTGCGCGCGTGCCCGCTCAGGCGGAGACCGAGGTCCGCTCCGAGAGCGCTTTCAGCTTGGCCAGACCCTCGTCGAACTGCGGCCCGACCAGCTTGTCCATGCTGACGAACAGCCCCATGACCTTCGACATCAGGGTGTTCGGACCGTGCATCGCCCAGGTGACCTTGGTCCCGCCGCCCTGGGGTTCGAGCGTGAACTCCGCAGTGTTGTGCGCGGTCATGGGCTTGGCGAAATCAAGTTTGATGACCACCTTCGAGGGCGCCTGCGATTGGACGATCTCCATGCGGCCCGAGCCGGACTTCTTGCCGACCCAGGCATAGGCGGCGCCAACGCCCCGCATCGGCCCAGAGAAGGTCTTGGCAAGATTGAGGTCCATCTTCTCGTACGGGCTCCAGTCCGCCCAGGCGTGGAAGTCGTCGATATGCGAGAAGATCGCCGCCGCGGGGGCGTCCATCATCATCGAACGTTCGATGCGGAAGGTGTCGGCATTGATAGGTCCGGCCATGGCTCTGGAGCCTCCTCTTTCGGATGTCGTCTGAAAGACGGAACGGCGTCGGTCTTGCCGACAGGCGCGCGAAATCTTCTTCGCCCCGTCGCTTGTACGCCGCTGCGGCTGCGCCAATAGTCGCCGCACGCCGGGCGGGGAGCATCAAATGTCGCGTCGTTTCAAACTGGGCGTGGCCCTGGCGCTCGCCCTTGCCTCGGCGGCCAAGGCCCAGCCGGCTGGAAAGACCTACACGCTGGAGGTCACCCCGCAGACCGTGGCCTGGGGCAACTACGACGCCGCCGCCAAGCCGGTGCTGACCGTCCGGTCCGGCGACACGGTGGTGGTCCACACCCTGCTGACCAACAGCCCGACTGGCCTCGAGCGGAACGGCGTGCCGCCCGACCAGGTGGAGGCCTCCCTGCGCGAGGTCTACGCCAAGGTGCCGGCCACGGCCCGCGGGCCCGGCGGCCACATCCTGACCGGCCCGATCAAGATCGCCGGCGCCGAACCCGGCGACACGCTGGAGATCCGCATCCTGAAGATCGATCTGGCGATTCCCTACGCCTACAACGGCTTCCGCTACGGCGCGGGAATCCTCACCGACGAATTCCCCTATGCGCGGACCAAGATCATCCCGCTCGACAAGGCCCGGATGGTCGCCCATTTCGGCGCGGGGATCACCATTCCACTGCATCCGTTCTTCGGGTCCATGGGCGTGGCCCCACCCGCCAGTTTCGGCCGCTACGACTCCACGCCGCCCACCGTCAACGGCGGCAACATGGACAACAAGGAGCTCGTCGCGGGGACGACGCTCTACCTGCCCGTCTACGCCGAGGGCGCGCTGTTCGAAGTCGGCGACGGCCATGCGGGTCAAGGCAACGGCGAGGTGGACGTCACCGCCATGGAGACGTCGCTGGTCGGCACGCTGCAGTTCGTCCTGCACAAGGGCGGCAAGCTCGCCTATCCGCGCGCCGAGACGCCGACCCACTACATCGCCATGGGGTTCGACGACGACCTGTCGATCGCCGCCCACAAGGCGGTGCGCGAGATGGTCGACTTCCTGGTCTCGGCCAAGGGCCTGAGCCGCGACGACGCCTATATGCTGACCAGCGTCGCCGGCGACGTCGACATCACCGAGGTCGTCGATCGCAACAAGGGCGTCCACGTGATGATGCCCAAGGCGATCTTTGCGAAGTAGCGGCTACTTGGCTTCGAACTTGACGGCCAGGTAGCTGAACGCTCCGCCCTTGGGCGTCACCTGGTGCGGGGCGCCGGCGGGGATCCACAGGACATCGCCGGGGGCGAGCTGATAGCTGTGACCGCCCGTTATCGTTCCGCCGCGCCATTCGCCGGGCGCGGTCTGGTGCTGGCCGGTGAGCTTACCGCCGACCTTGACCGTGGCGTGGCCCGTCTGAGCCACGAACTCGTCATCGAGATGATCGTGCACCTCGACTTCGCCTTCCTTGTCGCGCCGGGCGACCAGCACCGTGGCCTCTGGGCCGGTGGGGATCGACGCGATGGCGAGCCCGTTGGCAGTCTTGGCGACCATCGCCTTGAGCTCGGCGGCCGAGACATAACGGCCCTCGTCCGGCGCCTCGGCCGCGGCCGACGCGGCGAGCCCCGCCGCCAGGACGCCACCTGCGGCCACGAGGGAAAAGTGCGAAGTCTTGATCATCTAAGGCCCCGCCGAGCTCTGGAACCGTCATCGGCGAGTATTCATGCGCTGGGGCGGCGCACAAACGAAAACGGCCCCCGCGCGAGCAGGGGCCGTTTCGTATCTGGGTGCGGGGACAGGATTTGAACCTGTGACCTTCAGGTTATGAGCCTGACGAGCTACCGGGCTGCTCC
>Ga0207657_10001125_pt1 | contig 28389 bp, 27 predicted proteins | sample KBSC33metaG_FD_184316 | JGI IMG/M metagenome (GOLD analysis project Ga0207657, IMG submission 184316) | Corn rhizosphere microbial communities from Kellogg Biological Station, Michigan, USA - KBS C3-3 metaG (SPAdes) (version 2) | ecosystem: Host-associated > Plants > Roots > Rhizosphere > Soil ...
GAACGTGCGCTTTCGGTGATCCGCGACGAGCGCGATTCGGTCGAGGAGCGGGTCCGCGTTGCAACCGCCCTCGCAGTCGCTTCGCTTCCACTTTCGGCCGAGCTTGCCGCAGTCTTCGCCGCCGATCGCCTGGCAGTCGCCGCGCCGATTCTCGCGTCGGCGAGGTTGTCGGCATCGGAATGGCGGTATGTCGCCGCTTCGGCGAGCGCCGATTGCCGCGCCTTCATCGCCGCGATGCGGACTGACGATAGCAAGGATTCTCCGCGCGAACCGGCCGACGGCCACTCGGCAGGACCCATTCCCTCCATCAGCGAGGTTGTCGCCCGAATCGAGCGGCTCAGGCACTCGCGCGACCCGCAATCGGCGGGATCTCCGGAAGGGCCGGCCGAATCGCCGCGTCTGTTCCGCTGGGAATGCAACGAATCCGGCGACATCGACTGGGTCGAAGGCGCACCGCGCGGGGCTCTGGTCGGCCGCTCCATCGCCCAGCGCAGTGGCGGCGGCGGAGTCGATGTCTCGGTCGAGCGGGCGTTCGCGTCGCGAGCGCCTTTCCACGATGGCCTGCTCGAGCTTCCGCCCGACGCCAGCGCCGGCGGAATCTGGAAAATCAGCGGTATTCCCGCATTCGAGCGGTCCACCGGCCGTTTCGCCGGCTACCGCGGAATCGCCCAGCGTGCCGCCGACGGCGTAGCCGCTGCCGCCGATCCGACGTCGCTTCGCGAGCTCGTGCACGAGATCAAGACTCCGCTCAACGCGATCATCGGGTTCGCCGAGATCATCAGCGGCGAATATCTCGGACCAGCGGAAAGCGCCTATCGCGATCGGGCGAACGAGATCGTCGCCCAGGCGCGGCTGTTGCTGAACGCCATCGAAGATGTCGATTTTGCGGCCAGGATCCACTCGACCAACGGCAACCGGCACGCGCAAGTCAATCTCGGCGCGCTGATGGAAGAAATGATCGGCGGGCTTCGCGAAGCCGCGGCGGACCGGAGCGTCACTCTCGAGGCGTCGCGCTCCACTGCCACACTCACCGCGGCGATCGACCGCGACGTGGCCGAGCGCCTGATCGAGCGAATGTTCGCGGCGGTCGTCGCGCGCGCATCGAAAGGCGAGAATCTGCGCGTCGGAGTGGATGGCGAGGGCGATCGCTGCATCGTCTGGATCAGCCGCCCGGCCGCTCTTGCCGGAGTGGACGGCGAGAAACTGTTCGGCTCCGCCGAGGACGCCATGTCCGAGGAATTCTCGCTTCGTCTCGCCCGCGGTCTCGCGCGCAGCGCCGGCACCGACATCACCGTCTCGCCGGCCGCCGTCTGCCTCGCGTTTCGGCGCGCCTGACTTGGCTCGGACACGCGGGCCGTCTATCTGCATTGCTGCGCTCAGAGGGGCCTGTAGCTCAACGGTAGAGCCGGCCGCTCATAACGGCTAGGTTGTAGGTTCGAATCCTGCCGGGCCCACCAGCACAACTGCCGAGGGCAGCGGAATGGATCGAGGTCACGGATTGACTTCGTGACACCACCGCCCGCCGCACCCTCCTACGCCATCTTGCGCTTGTGCCCCCTCAACCTGAACGCGAGCGCGATCAGCGCCACAGCGGCGAGCAATGCGTAGAAGCCGATGATCAGCCCGACGGACAACAGCGACGCGCCGGGAACCGTCGCCGTTACCGCCAGGATGGCGACGCCGAGAAGGATCGAGAAGACGCCGGCGACTGCGAGCAGCCACTCGCCCCGGATTTCCCTGCGAAGCCGGATCGCGGCGCCGATCTGGCCGATGCCGTTCACGATCGCCCATATTGCGATCATCACCAGGAACACGAACCCATAGCTGACCGTGCTCAGGCCCGGCCAGGCGATATAGATCACGCCCACAGCGATTCCGACGAGGCCCGCGACCACCAGGCCCCACCATCGCTCGCGATGACTTGCTGCGCCGGCGAGCCCGCTGACCAGCAGACTGATTCCGTCGACGAAGGCGAACAAGGCAAACAGGAAAGCGAATGCAGTGAGAGCGCTGAACGGAAAGAAGATCGCCAGCAACCCGAGAGCCAGCGCGATGATCCCCCTGAACAGGAACCAGCCCCAATTGTGCGCCGGCAGGTTGCGCGACATCTCGCTGCCGAAGCTTGGATTCGGATCGGACTGGCTTTGAGTCTCGGTCATTCACCGCAACAAATGGAGCTGGGCAGACTCGGTTCCCAAATGGGCGCGGAGTGCTTGTCTGGCGACCGGCTCCAGCGTAAGCGGCCGGTCAAATCGGGGAGTGGCGCAGCCTGGTAGCGCATCTGCTTTGGGAGCAGAGGGTCGCAGGTTCGAATCCTGTCTCCCCGACCAGCCTTCAGGAATGGATGACGGCGCTCGGACCGCCGAGGGGGCGGCGAGCCCGGCGCCGTCCCAACGGGCGCAAGATGGCATCTTCGACCGCAATCTCCAGCGCGAGTCGCGAGCTCAGCTCGGTGACGATGACCGCGGCCGGAAGCCAGTTGAGAACAGCGTCGGTTTCGATCGTCACAAAGACGACCGGAACCTCGCGATTCTCGCAAATCGCAGCGATCGGCTGGCGGGCGGTCCGGTCGCGCAGCCGATAGGCCGTGACGATGAGGTCGGGATGGCGCCGGCGGGCGGCAGCGATAGCTTGTTCAAAGCTCGACGCGAGCTCGAAGGACGAGAATCCTATGCCGCTTAATACCTCCTCGACAGGAGCGAAGAATGGCTCGTCGTGAATGATGAGCGCATGCATCGTCCGGGTCACTGGTTATTGGCTGGTGTGACCTTGGCCGGCGCGCTCGGAAACGGGCAATCCTCGGGGCGGCTAAGGCCGCTTTGCGTTCCGAGCGTGGAAAAGCCCTGTCGCTCTCCCTTGCTCACAAGCACCGTCGAGGCAGTCGGCCGGATGCTGGCCTTGAGGCCCGCCTTTATCCGTGCAAGGAGGCGGGCAACGACCCCGCCGCCGGCCCGCGACGGCGATTCATCGCCATAGGTCCGATAGCCGCGATAATCCTTTTCCCGGGTCCATTTCATTGTCCGGTCTCCTTCCGCCGCAATATCCGCGGCACCCTCGGAATATCTGCCTTTGCAATAGAGCAGGCAAACGAATACCATTGCACTTTATCATTCGATTTGGTGCACTAAAAATGGACATCACCTCTGCCCGCACCTTCCTGGAAATCGTCAAGACGGGAAGCTTCGTTCGCGCCGCAGCCAACCTCAATGTCACCCAGACCACGGTCAGCGCCAGGATCCGGGTGCTCGAGGGGCAGCTCGACCGTCAGCTGTTCGTCCGCAACAAGGCCGGCGCCAGGCTGACCCCCGCGGGCGACCAGTTCCTTCGTTATGCGACGAGCCTGGTCAGGATCTGGGAAACGGCGCTTCACCAGGTCGCGGTCCCGGCAGGACGGCACAATGTCGTATCCGTCGGGGGCGAGCATAGCCTGTGGAACCCGATGCTCCTCGACTGGCTGGTGTGGATGCGAAGCCACTGCGCCGACATCGCGATCCGGGCGCAGGTCGAGGTCGCCGATCGTCTCGTCGACCAGGTGCAGGAAGGCGCTCTCGACCTTGCTGTGGTCTATGCGCCGCCGCACCGGACGGGGATCGTCCCCGAGCTCCTTCTCGAGGAGGCGTTGGTCGCGGTCACTACCGATCCCCAGGCCAAGGGACCCGGCGGCGACGAATATGTCTACGTGGACTGGGGGCCGGATTTCGCGAGCAGCTATCATGCCGCCTTTCCCGAGGCCTCGAGCCCGGCAGTCTCCGTCAACCATGGGCCGCTTGCGCTCGAATATATTCTCGCGTCAGGCGGCAGCGGCTATTTCCGCATGGAGGCCGCCCGGCCGCACCTCGAATCGGGCCGCCTTCACCTCCTCGCCGACAAGCCCAGGTTCGCTTATTCCATCTACGCCGTTTACTCGGCGAAGGCGGACGAGGGGTTGATGGAGCGAGTCCGGGCCGGCCTTCGGTCGATCGCCGCCAACCGCGGCTGACCGCCTCTACTGCCGATTTCCGGCAGCGGTGTTCCGGTCGCTGTCGTTGGCGACGATCCGGTTATCGATCTTGTTTGCGGTCTCGTTCGCCTCGTTGGCAATGGCATTGCCCATGTTCTGGGCCGTGTTGCCGACGTCCTCGGCCGCGTTTTGCGCGGTCTCCTGATTGTATTGAACCGTGACCGCGCTGTTGTTGGCATCGGTCGAGACGTTGCAGGCCGCGGCCAGAGTTGCGAGCGGCAGGACGATAAGCATGCGCATGGATGGTCCTCCTTTTGGAGGGATGTAACTCACCGCCGCTGTTTCGGGTCCGTCTCGACCGGGCCGGCCAGCACCGCCAGCATCGCAGTCCAGGCGGCGACATTCTGCCGAAGCGCCTCCGGGTCGACTTTGTCCAGCGTGTCATCCGGCGTGTGGTGGACGTCGAAATAATAGGTCCCGTCCTGGCTCAGGCCCACTCCGGGCATCCCGGCGGCCAGCAGCGGCTCGATGTCCGAGCCGTCCGCCTGGTCGAGCGCTCCAGGAACGATGCCGAGCGGGGCCAGCGCCGCCTGGAGCATCTTGCCTTCCGCCTCTCGGTCCTTGCCCAGCTTGCTGTTCACCCGCCAGATCCGGCCGGCGCCGAAGTCGCTCTCCGCAAGCGCGTAATGAGGCTCGGTCCCGTGCTTCTTGAGATAATCCTGACCGCCGAACAGCCCGAACTCCTCGGCTCCGAACCAGACGATCCGGATGGTCCGAAGCGGCCGGCCGGCATCCATGATCCGTTTCGCAGCCGCGGTCGCGATTGCGACTCCGGTGGCATCGTCGATGGCGCCGGTTCCCTGGTCCCAGCTGTCGAGGTGGCCGCCGACGAGGACCGGCGGGAGCTTGGGATCGAGCCCCGGCACTTCGGCGATGACATTGCCCGACTGCCCGCGGCCGGTCTGCGACACGAGCGTCAGCCGCATCGTCACCGGCCTGCCGCGCTTCAGGATTCGCTGCAGCTGCTCGGCATCGGGGAGAGTAAGCGCTCCCGCGGGGATCGGCTTGACCCCGTCGGGGAAGCTCATGACCCCCGTGTGCGGGTTGCGATGATGGTCGGTGCCGATCGAGCGGATGACGATCGCGATCGCGCCTTTCCTGCTCGCGATCCCCGGCCCCTGCCGGCGAGCGCCGCCGAAATAGCCATAGCCGGAACCGTCCTGGGTGCGCGGCATGGCGTGCGACACGAACACGATCTTTCCGCGAACGGCGGAATCCGGTGCCGCCTGAAGATCGGCCAGAGTGTCGAAGCCGACCACCTCGCCGATGATCCCTTCCGGCCCTGTCGAGGCGCTGTTGCCGAGCGCCGCGACGACCAGCTTCTGAGGGAACGGCGCGAGGATCTCGGCGCTTTCGGCTCCTCGCGTCCAGGTCGGCATGTCGAACGTCTCGACCCGCACATTGGCAAAGCCCATCGCCTTCAGCTTCGCGATCGCCCAGGCGCGGGCGCGCGCCTCCGCCTCGGTCCCGGCCAGGCGCTGGCCGACCTCCGTCGTCAGGCCTTCGGTGATGGCCCAGGCATGTTCGTCCTTGAGCGCAGAATCGCGCAGCTGCGCAACCTGCGGAGCGACGGTCTGGGCGGCGGCGGGGGCGGCGAGCACGAGTGCGAGCGCGGTCAGGATCGAGCGAGTCATTCAAGTCGCCTAGCCAAGGCTGTTATCGACTTCCACGGCCGTTCGTCGAAAAGTCAGAGCAGCCGGAGCTGATCGCCCTGCGGCGGCTCGAACAGGTCGCTTCGGAGCGGGAACTTGGCCTTGCGAAGGCCGTGCTTCTTCACCGCGATTTCGAACCGCGTCTTCAGAAGGTCCGCCCACGGCCCCTGTCCCCGCATGCGGCTGAAGAAATTGGGATCATTGTCGCGCCCGCCGCGCATCTGCCGGATGATGCTCATCACCTTGCCCGCGCGGTCGGGGAAATGCTGTCTCAGCCAGTCGCGAAACAAGGGCGCGACCTCGTGCGGAAGCCGAACCGGAAGGAAGAACCCGCCCCTCGCTCCGGCCGCAACCGCCGCCTCGACGATGCTTTCCATCTCCTGATCGGTGATCTGCGGGATGACCGGAGCGATGGCGACGTAGCAGGGCACGCCTTCGGCATTGAGCCGGCGGATGGCCTCGACCCGTTTGCGGCCGGCCGGCGCCCTCGGCTCCAGGATCCGGCTGATCTTCGGGTCGAGCGAGGTCACCGACAGGGCCACCGACGCGATCCCGAGAGCCGCCGCCGGCTTCAATATGTCGAGGTCTCGAAGCACCCGGTCCGACTTGGTGGTGATGGTGAAGGGATGTCTGCACTCGAGCAGGAGCTCGATCACCGAGCGCGTGATCTTCCACCTCTCCTCGATCGGCTGGTAGGGATCGGTGTTGGTTCCGAGCGCGATCGGCGCACAGCTATATCCCGGCCTGGAAAGCGCCTGGTGAAGGAGCGCGGCGGCGTTGGGCTTCACGAACAGCCGCGATTCGAAATCCACGCCCGGCGACAGATCGTGATAGGCGTGGGTCGGCCTGGCGAAGCAATAGATGCAGCCGTGCTCGCACCCGCGATAGGGATTCACCGACCGGTCGAAGCCGATGTCCGGCGAGGCGTTACGGGTCAGGATCGTCTTCGGATGCTCGATGGTGACGGTCGTCCGCCGCGGGGCGATTCCGTCGAGCGCCTCGACGCTGTCCAGCCAGTCCCCGTCCTCCGCCCGCTCCTTCAGGTTGAAGCGCGTCGGCGCTGAGTTGCGGGTCGCCCCGCGCCCGTGGATCGACTCGGCCGGCATGGTTTGAATCTACACCACCATGAGAACAAAACAAGAACCTTGGCGACAGTCCGAGGCAAATGCGGGAAGACGATTCTGGAACGGTTCAGGTCCGGCTGGTAGGGTCGCGGCCATGAGGGTGGGTTTGACGATAATCGCGGCCTTGGCCGCCGCCGTTTCCGCGCAGGCATTGGCGCGGCCGCAACCGATCGAGCCGATCGAGATCCCGCCGAGCATCCAGCAGGGCGTGGACCTCATCTACATCGATCCGGAGATCAAGCCCGAGATCGACAAGCGCGATGCCCTACTCAAGAGCTTCGGCTTCAAGGACTGGACCGGCGCTCCGATCGACCTGTTCGTTCCCGTGAACGATATCTACACCGAGCTTCGCCGCGGCCTGATGAAGTATAAGGAGCGCTGGGGCTCGCTCCCGCAGATCCAGATCCCTAGCGGCGCGGTGATGAAGCTCGGTGCGAAAGACGAGCGGGTGCCGCTTCTTCGAAAGCGGCTCGGCCTGGCCGAGGGCACCACCTTCGACTCCGCGCTCGACAAGAAAATCCGCGAATATCAGTCGGCGCACGGCCTCACCTCGGACGGAATCGTCGGCAACGGCACCATCGCCTCGCTCAACGAGGGCGCGGACCATTACGAGCGGATCATCATCCTCAACATGGAGCGGGCGCGGCGCCTGCCGCCGTCGGATTACAGGAAGCGCTACATCCTCGTCGATTCCGGGGCGGCCAGGCTCTACATGTACGAGGGCGGCAAGGCCGTCGACAGCATGAACGTGATCGTCGGCGATTCCGACCGCCAGACTCCGATGATGGCGGCCGAGCTTCGCTACATCCAGCTCAACCCCTATTGGAACGTGCCTCCGGACCTCAGCCGGACGATCGTCGCCAAGGCCGTGCTCAAGCAGGGCCTCTCCTACCTCACCGAGCGCGATTATCAGGTGCTGTCGGACTGGACCGACGACGCGACCCAGCTCGATCCAGCGACGATCGACTGGCAGGGCGTCTATGACGGCAAGGTCGACGTCCGCCTCCGCCGTGGCCCGGGGCCGTGGAATTCGATGGGCGCCATGAAGTTCATGATCCCGAACGATTTCGGAATCTATCTCCACGACGTCCCCGACGCCGAGGAGCCGATGTTCAAGTCGGACAGCCGCTGGATCAGCAATGGCTGTATCCGACTGCAGGACGCGAAGCGGCTGGAGAAGTGGGTGTTCGGCAACCCGCCCAAGCCCGACGGCCAGCCCGACGAGCGGGTCGACGTTCCCGACCCGGTTCCCGTCTACATCACCTATTTCACGGTCGCTCCGTCAGCCGACGGGGTCACCTTCCGCCCCGACCGCTACAACCGCGACGAAAAGCTCCTCGCCCGGGTCATCCTCGACGGCGACACGCAGACCGCATCGAACGACTGATCAGCACGCGCACCTGGGCTTGGGTCGAGACTTGAGCGCGGTGGATGCATATTCTGCCCGGCTGAGCTGGCCGTTACGGTTGGAGTCGGCGCCGCGGCTCGAGCAGCTCGCGAAGCCTGATCTTCCCGTCATTGTCCCGGTCGGCGCGGGCGAACCTCTTCTCCTCGCGGCTTTTCTCGGTCGCGGCAGGCGGTGTCTGCAACAGCTTCGGCGCGCCCGCGGCCTTTTCCGGCGGCGGCGGGAGCGCCGGTCCGTCCTTCGCACGGCCCTGCCAAGGCAGGAACGCACCGGTGATCATCAGGAAAGAGGCGAGTGACACAGCCAGAAATCGCCACGCAGCGAAGGTCCGATTACAGGCGATTCGGCGGCAACATCGTTCAAATGCCCAGCCGCCGCTGTCAACCGATGCGGCCGCTCCATCGGTGCGCGAGCATCGCTGCAGCGCGTCCGCGACTGCCCTCCGGCTCCTGCTTGTCGATGTCGCGAGAAGCGGCACGGGCGAGCATCGTCAGCGGCCGGGCGCGGCGCTCGAAGCGGTGTCCGCGAAGCCGCGTCAGCGCCTCGCCAGCGGGCTCGAGCAGTGCCGGCACGCCCCGCCTCGCCACCGATGCCAGCGCATAGAGCGCCCCTGCATCGCCGAGCTTCGGATCGTTCGAGCCGAGCAACTTTCCGCCAATGCGGAACAGCGCCGCGCCGCGCCCGGCGACCAGCTCAGAATCCACTTCGGCGTCCAGCAAAGTCGACCAGCCAGCCTCCAGCTTCGCCACGTCGCCGCCCCTGATCCCTGCCGGCAGCAAATGCTCCGCGACCGCGCTCAGGCGCGGCTCGGCAGGCGGCGGACTGGAATCCAGGGCTTCCAATTGCTCGCGCCACCAGGCGAGCTTGATCCGGGCAAGCGCGGGATCGGCGGAACGGGCGACCACGTCGCCCATTGCGGCATCGATCGCGAACAAGGCGCCAAACGCGGCCCGAAGCCGCGACGGAATGTGGAGCAGCGCGAGTTCGCGGTCGCCGCCAAGCTCTTCAGCGATAACAGACCTGTTTTGCGGCTTCGACGACATCGTCGACGTTGATGATAGCCAATTTTTCGAGATTCGCCGCATAGGGCAGCGGCACGTCTTCGTCAGTGACTCGCAGCACCGGCGCGTCGAGATCGTCGAAGCCCTCGGTCATTGCGATGGCGATGATCTCCGAGCTGATCGAGCAGACCGGCCAGCCCTCCTCGACGACCACCATCCGATTGGTCTTCTTGAGGCTCGCAAGCACCGTTTCCTTGTCGAGCGGCCTCAGCGTTCGAAGATCGATGACCTCGGCGTTGATTCCCTCGGCCATGAGCTTCTGCGCCGCTTCCAGCGCCACCCCGACTCCGATCGAGTAACTGACCAGGGTCACGTCCCTGCCGGGCCGGACGACCTTCGCCTTGCCGATCGGGATTACATAATCCTCGACCTGCGGAACGTCGAAATGCTGCCCGTAAAGAAGCTCGTTCTCGAGGAAAACGACCGGATCCTCGGTCCGGATCGCGGCCTTCAGAAGCCCCTTCGCATCGGCTGCGCTGTAGGGCGCGATCACGACCAGGCCCGGCACGTGGGCGTACCAGCTGGCGTAATTCTGGCTATGCTGGGCGGCGACCCGGGCGGCCGCTCCGTTGGGCCCCCGGAACACCACCGGGCACCGCATCTGCCCGCCGGACATGTAGTTGGTCTTGGCCGCCGAATTCACGATATGGTCGATCGCCTGCATCGCGAAGTTGAAGGTCATGAACTCGACGATCGGCCTCAACCCGCCCATCGAGGCGCCGGTCCCCAGGCCGGCGAATCCATATTCGGTGATCGGCGTGTCGACGACCCGCTTCGGCCCGAATTCGTCGAGCAGGCCCTGGGTGACCTTGTAGGCGCCCTGATATTCGGCGACCTCCTCGCCGATCACGAACACCCGTTCGTCCCGGCGCATCTCCTCGGCCATGGCGTCACGAAGCGCCTCGCGAACCGTCATGTCCGCCATCGTCGCGCCTTCCGGCGCATCGGGCCGGTCGTCGTCGCTCGTCTCGTCGACGTCGTGGACCAGGTCGCGCGCCGCCGTTTCCATCAGATGTGGTGTCGGAGTGGCTTCCTCCTGCTGCGATTCCGGAGCGGGGATCGACGGCTCTTCCTTTGAATCCGGCTTCGCCTGCGCCTCGGGCTCGTGCTTGGGGCCAGTCGCGGGCGTCTCGCCGCCCTCGGTCTCCAGCACCGCGATCGGCTGGCCGACCTTCACGCCTTCGCTGCCTTCGGGAACCAGGATCTTCGAAAGCTTGCCCTCGTCGACCGCCTCGAATTCCATCGTCGCCTTGTCGGTCTCGATCTCGGCGAGGATGTCGCCCGACTTGATCTCGTCGCCCTCCTTGACCAGCCACTTGGCCAGCGTCCCCTCTTCCATAGTCGGAGACAAAGCGGGCATCTTGAGCTCGAGTGCCATCAGTAGGACTCCACCAGGACGTCGGTGTAGAGCTCGGACGGGTCCGGCTCCGGCGCGTCTTCGGCGAACTTGGCGGCCTCGACGATGATCTCCTTGATCTGCTTGTCGATGGCTTTGAGCTCCTCGGCCTTCACGCCCATCTTCTCGAGCTCGCGCTCGACGTGGGTAATCGGGTCGCGATGCTCGCGAACCTCCTGCACTTCCTCGCGGGTGCGGTACTTGGCCGGGTCCGACATCGAGTGGCCGCGATAGCGGTAGGTCATCAGCTCGAGAATGATCGGCCCCTTCTCGCGCACCCATTCGAGCGCCATCTCAGCGGCCCCTCGAACCGCGAGCACGTCCATTCCGTCCACCTGGACGCCCGGGATCCGGAAGCTCTCGCCGCGCTTGTAGAAATCGGGTTCGGATGCGGACCGGGCCACCGACGTGCCCATCGCATATTGGTTGTTTTCGATCGCGTAGATGACCGGCAGGTCCCACAGCCGCGCCATGTTGAACGCTTCGTAAACCTGGCCCTGATTGGCCGCGCCGTCGCCGAAATAAGCAAGGCACACGCCGCCGTCACCGCGATATTTGTGCGCAAAAGCCAGGCCTGTGCCGAGCGGCACCTGCGCCCCGACGATCCCGTGGCCGCCGTAGAATTTATGCTCGACGCTGAACATGTGCATCGAGCCGCCCTTGCCCTTGGAAATCCCGGCTTCGCGGCCCGTCAGCTCGGCCATGATCAGCTTGGGATCGATTCCGTAAGCGAGCATGTGGCCATGGTCGCGATAGCCGGTGATGACGCTGTCCAGCTTGTCGTTCATCGCCGACTGAAGCCCGACCGCGACCGCTTCCTGGCCGATGTAGAGATGGCAGAAGCCGCCGATCAGCCCGAGACCGTAGAGCTGCCCCGCGCGCTCCTCGAAGCGGCGGATCAGCAGCATTTCCTTGTACAAGTCGAGCAGCTGCTGCTTGCTTGCCTTGAAGCGCTTCGGCTCGGGCGGGCGCAGCGTTTGCGGCTCGTCGGGTGGAGAAGTCCTGGCTTTGGCGGAACGCGCCACGTCTTTGTCTCTCACAGCTAGGTTTGGGGCGCCCCGCCTATAGGTGCGGGTGCGCGAAGCGGCAACCTTCGCCGGCCTAGCGCAGCAACCGTCCCAGCTCGCCGGCCTTGAGCGCGTTCCACGCCGCGATCTGGGCGTCCGCCTCGGACTTGAGCTGCGCATATTCCTGCTCGCCCTGGGCGGTCGGAGCGAAATCGCCTTCATCGACCAGCGAACCGAGTGCAGCGATCATATTGTTGAGCTTGACCGGATAATTGAGCGCATCCTCCGACGCATGGGCGCGGGGCTGGATCAGCTCTTCCTCGATTGCGGTCATCCTGGCGTTGGCGGCGTCGATTTGCGGCGCGAGAGCTGCATTGGCCGCCTTGCGCGCCTCGAGCCTCGAGCGCGCTGCACGGATGTCGAGCACCGTATCGTGGACCTGAGTCAGCTCGGAATTGATCTTCTGGTGAAGCTCGAACTGGGCACGCAACGCGTCCATGCTCGCCGTTCCTCGCGGATCGGGCTCGATCACCAGCGGCTGCACCTGGCTTTTGCCGTCGACCGTCAGCCGCACCTGGTACTGCCCCGGAAGAGCGCGCGGCCCACGGACGCTGCCTGCCCACAGCGGCGAATGCGGGATCGAAGTCGCGCTCGGGTAGCGCATGTCCCAGACGAAGCTGTTGAGACCCGCATAATGAGTCAGTTTCGCGGGCTTTGGGGCATCTTCGTCCTCATCGCCCTCGCCGCCCTCGATGGCCTTGGCCTCCTCGCCCGTCGGCTTGGGCGGCTTCTTCGTCACCGGCTCCGGGATGGTGCGCACGACGTGCCCGCCGGCATCGAGAATCTCGAGCTTGATTCGCGAGGCGAGCGGATCGGGCGCCTCGTCCTTCTTCTTGTCGGCATCGTCCTTTTTCTCGTCGGGGGCCGGACGCGCCGTGCCGAATGCGGGAGACAGCCAGTAATCGATGACGGCGCCGGCCGGCGGGTTGGCGCCGCCGAAGTAGCGAAGCGCGCCGGCTCTGGTCCTGAACATTGTGTGGTTCGCGGGCTGCGGAGCGAACAGATAGACCTTCCTGGCCGCGATCGAATCCGCCCACTGCCGCACCGGCGCCAGGTCGTCGAGGATCCAGAAGGCGCGGCCGTGAGTCGCGAGCGCCAGCGAATTGCCGTGAACCGCCAGGTCGTGCACCGGAGTGACCGGCAGGTTCAGCTGCAATGGCTGCCAATGGCCGCCGCCGTCGTAGGAGGCGTAGACCCCCTTTTCGGTGCCGGCATAGAGTAGCCCGTCGCGCGCCGGGTCGGCGCGGACGACATGGACATAGGCGTCGTCGGCAATACCCTTGACGATCGGCGTCCAGGTCGCCCCGTAATCCGCGGTCTTGAACGCATAGGGACGAAAGTCGTCGAGCCGGTGCCGGTCGGCGGCGACATAGGCCGTGCCCGGATGCGCCGGGTCGGTCGCGACCATGTCGACGGTCGCCCATTGCGGCATCTGCGGCGGCGTGATTTTCTGCCAGTGCGCGCCGCCGTCGCGGGTGAGCTGAACGAGCCCGTCGTCGGTTCCGACCCAGATTTCCTTCGGGTCATTGCCTTCAGCGATGGAAAAGATGGTGTCGTAGATTTCGACGCTGGTATTGTCCTTGGTCAGCGGACCGCCCGAGGAAAGCTGCTTGGACTTGTCGTTGAGCGTCAGGTCGGGCGAAATGACGGTCCAGCTTCGTCCCTGGTCCGTGGACTTGAACAGCACTTCCGCCCCGAAATAGAGCGCACGATCATGCTTCGACACCATGATCGGCGCCGTCCATTGGAAGCGGTGCTCGAGATTTTCGGGAGCCCAGCCCATCGAGTTGCGCGGCCAGGGCGTGATTTCCTGTTCCATCCCGGTGCGATGGTCGTAGCGCGTGATCTCGGCATCATAGCCGCCGGCGTAAACCACGTTGGGATCGACCGGGTCGGGGACGATATAGCCGCTCTCGCCGCCGCCGACCTCGTAATAATCCTCGATCCCGACGCCGCCCGATTCGCCGGCCGTCGCGATGGACACGCTCGTATTGTCCTGCTGGTCGCCGTAAAGCCGGAACGGAAACTGGTCGTCGGTCGCGATATGATAGAATTGCGCGGTCGGCTGGTTCATCTGCGACGACCAGGTCTCGCCGCCGTCGAGGCTGATCGTCGCCCCTCCGTCGTTGCCGTTGATCATCCGCTTCGTGTTCGTCGGATCGATCCAAAGCTCGTGATCGTCGCCGTGCGGGGTGTGAAGCGCCTTGAACGACTTGCCCGCGTCCTTCGATCGGTAAAGCGACGTGTTCAGCACATAGACGACGTCGGCGTCCTTCGGATCGGCAAAAACCGTGTTGAAGTACCAGGCGCGCTGCTTGTAATCGTTCTTCGAATTGATCAGCTGCCAGCTCTTGCCGCCGTCGTCGGTCCGGTAGAGCCCGCCCTTCCCCGCCTCGATCATCGCATAGACGCGGTCCGGGTTGCTGGTCGGGGCGACATTGACTCGGCCCCAGATTCCATCGGGAAGGCCATGGCCCGACAGCTTCGTCCAGGTCGTTCCGCCGTCGGTCGATTTATAGAGCCCGCTTCCGGCGCCGCCGCTCTCCATGATCCAGGGATGGCGATAGGCCTGCCACATGCCGGCATAGAGGATGTTCGGGTTGGCACGATCGAAAGCAACGTCGGAACCGCCGGTCCTGTCGTCGACGTACAGCACTTTTGCCCATGTCTTGCCGCCGTCGGTCGAGCGGAAAATGCCGCGGTCGGGATTGGGGCCGAACGGATGGCCGAGCGCAGCGACAAACAGGCGGTTGGGGTCCTTCGGATCGACGATGATCCGCCCGATCGCCTGAGTGTCGCGAAGCCCAGCATAGCTCCAGGTCTTTCCCGCGTCGGTCGATTTGTAGAGCCCGTTGCCGGTGACGACGTCTCCGCGGATGTTGATCTCGCCGGTGCCTGCATAGACGATGTCCGGGTTCGACGGAGCGACGGCCACCGCTCCGACCGCGGGCGCTGCCTCCGGAAATCTGTCCCACAGCGGCTTCCACACGGCGCCTCCATCGGTGGTCTTCCACAAACCGCCGGCCGATGCGCCGAAATAGAAAGTCGATGGATCGCCTGCCACGCCCGTGACCCCGGTCACCCGTCCGCCGCGGAACGGCCCCACGAGCCGGTACTGAAGACCGTCGAACGGCTTCGCCTGGACTGAGGCGGCCGCCGTTGAGCTTGGATAGGCATGGACCGCGGCCGGGGAGACGGAAACGAGGAGCGCAAGCGCGAGCCGGGACGAACGCATCATATGGTCACCTTCGCTGAGAGGAGACGAGGCGGAATAGCTATTCAGATGAACAGCCATTCGCAATCGCGCCGGTCAGCCGTTCGTCGATTAGTTGAGCGGGACGATGACCTCATCGGGACGGACCAGCCCAAGCTCGCGGCGGACGAGCTCGTCGGCCAAGTCGGGATCGGCTTTCTTCGGGTCGAGAAGCCTGGCGCGATGCTGAAGCTGCGCCTGCTGCGCCTTCAGGGCGGAAAGCTCGGCCTGCCGTTCCTTGAGGTTGTGATGATAGCCGCCCCAGGCCAGAAACCCGTTCGGTCCAGCGATCGCATAGCCGGCGAAATTGCCGACCACGAGCAGCGCCAGCGCGGGCCAGAACATCCGTTGAATCAAACCGATATTTCGCTTGCCACCCATCGCGTCTGTTGGTGAATCACGAGTGAGTCGCGAACGCAAGTCAATTTCTCGATTCGGGCAGCTAAGTTGTGGACTAGGCGCGATTATAGGCCTTGATTGCCTTCACTCCCGGATAAACCGCGCGGTCGCCAAGGTCCTCCTCGATCCGCAGCAGCTGGTTGTACTTCGCAACGCGGTCGGAGCGAGCCAGGCTGCCGGTCTTGATCTGGCCCGTGCACAAACCGACGGCGAGGTCGGCGATGGTCGAATCCTCGGTCTCGCCCGACCGGTGCGACATCACCGCAGTATAATCGTGGCCCTTGGCAAGCCGCACCGCGGCGATGGTTTCGGTCAGGGTACCGATCTGGTTGACCTTGATCAGGATCGAATTGGCGATCCCGTTTTCAATGCCTTCGGCGAGCCTCTTGACGTTGGTCACGAACAGATCGTCGCCGACGAGCTGGATTCGGCCGCCGAGCCGCTCGGTCATCAGCTTCCAGCCGGCCCAGTCGTCCTCGGCCATTCCGTCCTCGATCGAGGCAATCGGATAGTCGCTCACCAGTTTCTCGAAATAATCGACCATCTGCTCGGAAGTTAGCGAGAGTCCCTCCCCTTCGAGCTCATATTTGCCGTCGCGATAATATTCCGTCGAAGCGGGATCGAGCGCGAGAAGGACGTCGCTGCCAATCCGGTAACCAGCGGTCTCGACGGCCCGGATGATGTAATCAAGCGCCTCGCGCGCCGAGCCGATGTTCGGAGCGAACCCGCCCTCGTCGCCGACCGAGGTCGACAGGCCCGCGGAATGGAGGTTCGCCTTCAGCGCGTGAAACACTTCGGTGCCGCACCGCAATGCTTCCGAAAAAGTAGGAGCGCCGGCCGGCAAGATCATGAATTCCTGGAAATCGATCGGATTGTCGGCATGGACGCCGCCGTTGACGATGTTCATCATCGGCACCGGAAGCATGTTGGCGGTGCCGTCGCCGATGTAGCGATAGAGCGGCAGGCCGGCCGAAATGGCGGCTGCTTTTGCGCAGGCAAGGCTGACGCCCAGGATCGCGTTTGCGCCGAGCCGCGCCTTGTTCTCGGTGCCGTCGAGAGCGATCATCGACGAATCGATCTCCCCCTGGTCCTCGGCATCGTGGCCGATCAGCGCATCGGCGATCTCTCCGTTCACGCAGTCCACCGCTTTTCCGACGCCCTTCCCGCCCCAGCGGCCCATGTCGCCGTCGCGAAGCTCAACGGCCTCGTGAGCGCCGGTCGAGGCACCGGACGGGACCGCCGCCCGCCCGAGACTTCCATCCCCCAGCGTGACGTCGACTTCGACGGTGGGATTGCCGCGGCTGTCGAGAATCTGGCGGCCGCGGATGGCGGTGATTGCAGTCATGGAATTCCTTCTTACGTAAGCGTAATGACTGGACGGATGCGGCTCTAATAGAACACCGCATCGGCCGCGCAACTTTCACGGCCGTAGAGAGGAACAGCGGCGCGAGTGCAGGGTTGAAGTCCAAAAGGAGGACTGACGGATGGCGCAGCAAGACAGAGATCTGCCGGAAGGCACCGACACGATCGTCCCGGGGGCGAGCGACACGGACACCAGCGACATCACCGGCGGCGGCTCCAGGCAGAGGGGCGGATCGCGCTCGACCGCTCGGCAGTCCCGCTCGTCCGGGGGCAATGCGGTGATGGACAAGATCCGAAGCGGCGGCGACAGATTGTCGCAGCAGGCGGCCGGCAAGGCTCGCGGTTTCGTCGGCCAGGGCATCGAGCGCTCGGCCGAAGCCATCGCCAATGTCAGCAAGCTGGTCGGCGACACCGCCCCGGGTCTCGATGACCGGCTCGGCGAGGATTATGGCAACTACGCACGCCGAGCCGCCGAAGCCCTCGAAAATACGGCCAACAAGCTCGCCTCCAAGGACCCGGACGAACTGATCGACGACACCCGCGAGTTCATCAGCAAGAGCCCCGGCATCGCGCTTGCCGGCGCCGCCATCGTCGGCTTCGCGCTGGCGCGGCTGGTGAAGTCCGGCCTGTCTCGCGACGAACAGGATCAAGACGAGAACGAGGGCAAGCGCGGTCCGCGCAAGAGGCGCAGCCGGAGCTGATGCTCAAGCCGGCCGAATCCCCACCGCCCGAGGACGGCCGAGCGATCGGCGAGATCGTCAGCGATCTCGTCGACGATGCGAAAGCCTATGCCCGGGCCGAGTTCGATCTCGCCAAGGCGATCGCCGCCGACAAGGCCCGCGGGCTCAAGATCGGAGCGGTGCTGCTGGTGGTCGCTTTGGTCGGCGCCTTCGGCGCGATGACCGCACTTTCGGTCGGCATTTTCGCTTTGCTCGCGACTTTTCTCGGGCCGCTGCTCGGCGGGATCGTCGCCTTCCTGCTGATCGGCGCGATCGCCGGGCTCCTCGCCTGGGCGGGAATCGCCAAGATCACGGACGCCTTCTGATGGCAGAGCCTGCCGATGTCGCCGAGGCCCGGCGCCGGGCGGAGCAGGCCCGAACGAAGATGTGGGCGAGTTTCGACGAGCTCATCGATTACGGCCAGGCGCTTCAGAGAAAGCTCGAGCCGAGCCACCTCGCCCGCGACGCCTGGGACGCTGCCAAGAACAAAGGCGCCGACCTTGCCGAGGACGCCGTCGACGCGGTCCGCAATCGGCCCGTCGCAGCCACGGGCGCGGTCGCCGCACTTGCCTTGTTCATCGCTCGCGAGCCGCTGATGGAACTCGCCGGAAAGCTGATGAACGGCGGTTCGAAGACGAAACGCAAAAAGGCGGGCAAGGCCAGGGATCAAGTGGAGAAAGTCGATGACTGAGACCAACAGTGGGCAGGACCGGGACCTGAGGACCCGCGCCATCGAAGCTTATGATTCCGCGCTCGACAGCGCCTCGGCGGCGGGCCGCCGTGCGGGCGACACGATCACCGATGCGCCGCTGATCGCGCTCGGTGCCGGAGTCGCGCTCGGAGCGGTCCTCGCCGCTCTGATCCCGACCAGCCGCAAGGAGCGCGAGCTTCTTCGACCCTACGGCGACAGGGTCACGGTCGCTGCGCGAGATGCCGCGGAAGCTGCGCGCCAGGCCGGAAGCGAAAAGCTTCGCGAGCTCGGCCTCACGCCCGACGTCCTCGCGGACAAGGCCGGCGAAGCCGCCAAGGCGACGGCGCAGGCCGCGATCGGCACGTTCAAGGACGAGGCGGCAAAGAGCTGACCCGGTTCGCAATCGCTATAATTCGCTGCTAGCGCTGCCCCATGAGCAAGCTCCACCTGGTCTTCGGCGGACGAGTGAAGGACCCGCGCGCGCTCGACTTCGATCTCAATACGATCGACCTCGTCGGAATCTACGGCAATTATGCCGATGCCGAAGAGGCGTGGCGTGGCCGGGCGCAGCACACGGTCGACGATGCCGAGATGAAATATGTGATCGTCCACCTCCACCGGCTCCTCGAGCCGGACTCGGAGGGGATCAGCAGGCCGAAGACGCCCGCCTGACGTTCAGGCCCTGCGCCAGCGCCACATCAGCAGCGGCCGCTGCAGGAGCAGCCCCGACAAAAACCCGCCGACGTGGGCCGGCGTCGCCACCAGCACGCCTTGGGTGCCGGCGAGGAAGCCGGTCATCAGCTGGAGCGCGATCCAGGCGGCAAGAAGCCACAGCGCGTTGAGCGTGCGGTTGAGCGAGTGCGACTTCACGATCTGCTTCTGCTGGCCGAAGCTCAGCGCGAAGGCGCCGAGAATGCCGCTGATGGCTCCGCTCGCTCCCACCATCGGCACCTGCGAATGCGGGGTCAGGAGCAATTGCAGCATCGCCGCGGTGTAGGCGGAGACCACGTAGAGGAAGATCAGCGCCTTCGCGCCCAGGATCCGCTCGACCTGGCTGCCGCACCAGACGAGGATAAGCAGGTTCATTCCGAGGTGGATGATTCCGGCATGGACGAGCGTCGCGGTCAGCGGCGTCAGGAAAGCGGGGGCCGCCGGCCCGAGCACGACCGCGCCATTGAGCCGGTCGGGAATGAACCCGAGCGCGACCGAGGCGCTGTCGCTCAACCCGAGCACCGTCGCGACCACCCAGAACACAGCAGTGACGACCGCGATCCACCCGGTCGCGCTTCTGGGCAACCTGCCCGTCATGCTTAGAGGAACTCGACCTTGGCGATCTTATAGTAGCGGTCGCCCGAAGGCGTCGAAACTTCGACCTCCTCGCCGACCTCGCGGCCGATCAGCGCCCGACCGAGCGGCGAGTTGAAGCTGATCCTGCCATCCTTCGCGTCCGCCTCGACCTGCCCGACAAGCTGGTATTTCACCTTCTTGTTTTCCTCGTCGATCAAGGTGACGGTCGCTCCGAACAGGACCTTCTTGCCCGACAGAGTGGACGGGTCGATCACCATCGCCCGGCTCAGCTGGTCGTCGATGTCGGCGATCATCGCCTCGATCTGGCCCTGCCGCTCCTTGGCGGCGTGATATTCGGCATTTTCGGAAAGGTCGCCATGCGCGCGCGCTGCCTCGATCGCCTCGACCACCGCCGGGCGTTCGAACTTCTTCAGCTGCCGGACCTGGTCCGTGAGCTTGCGATACCCTTCCTCGAGCATCGGCACTTTCTCGGCGGTGGCCATTTCCACAAACCCCTTTCAAAGCCGCCCCTCGCGAGACCGGACGGCCTCGCCTGTCAGAAGCGGATTGTCGGATGAAAATCCTCAGTTATCGGACGGGCGAATAATAGGATTGGAGCGACCGCACTTCAAGCGCCCGGCCCCGAAGCGCGCCCAAGGAGCGGGCAACGGCGAGGCTCGCCGCGGCGGTCGTGAAATAGGGGACCTTGCGTGCAAGCGCCGTCGCCCGGATCGAATGGCTGTCCTTGAGCGACTGCCAGCCTTCCGTCGTGTTGAAGACCAGCTGCACCTGCCCGTCAGTGATCCAGTCGACGATGTGCGGCCGGCCCTGCGCGACCTTGTTCACCGTTTCCACGGGAAGCCCCTGCTCCCGCAGGTAATCCGCCGTTCGCGCGGTGGCGATGATCTTGAAGCCAAGCTCGACCATGGCCTCGACCGCCGGCACGATGTGCGGTTTGTCGCCATCCTTGACCGATACGAACACCGTGCCTGCTTTCGGAAGCTTGATTCCGCCCGCGATCAGCGCCTTGCTGAACGCTGCGTCGAAGTCGGTGTCGATGCCCATCACCTCGCCAGTGCTCCGCATCTCGGGCCCCAGCACCGGGTCGGAGCCGGGGAAACGGGCGAACGGAAACACCGGCTGCTTGACCGCGACATGGCCAAGCTCGCGCGGAAACGGATCGAAGCCGCTCAGTGCTTCCCCGGCCATCACCCGGGCCGCGATCTTCGCGACCGGTCGGCCGGTGGCCTTGGCGACGAATGGCACCGTCCGGCTGGCGCGCGGATTGACCTCGATCAGATAGACGTCGTCGCCCTTGACCGCGAACTGGACGTTCATCAGCCCGCAGACCTTCAGCGCCTGTGCGAGCGCCGTCGTCTGCCGCTCGATCTCGGCGACGATCGAGTCGGAAAGGCTGTGCGGCGGGATCGCGCAGGCGCTGTCGCCCGAATGCACCCCCGCCTCCTCGATATGCTGCATCACGCCGGTGACGACGACGTCGGTTCCGTCGGCGATCGCGTCGACATCGACCTCGATCGCGTCGCGCAAATAGCGGTCGATCAGCACCGGCGAGCTCCCAGACACCGCCACCGCCGTCGCGATATAATATTCGAGCTGCTCGGGCCCGTCGACCACCTCCATCCCGCGCCCGCCGAGCACGTAGGACGGCCGAAGAAGCACCGGATATCCGATGCGCTCGGCGACCTGCAGCGCCTCCTCGCGGCTCCTCGCGATCCCGTTCGCCGGCTGCTTGAGGTTCAGCCGGGCCACCAGCCTGGCGAAGCGCTCGCGGTCCTCGGCAAGGTCGATGCTGTCGGGCGAGGTGCCAAGGATCGGGACCCCCGCTTTCTGCAGGTCCTGCGCAAGCTTGAGCGGAGTCTGCCCGCCAAGCTGGACGATGACGCCCAGTAGCTCGCCCTTCTCCGCCTCCCGAGCGACGATCTCGAGCACGTCCTCGACCGTCAGCGGCTCGAAATAGAGGCGGTCCGACGTCTCCGGGTCGGTCGACACCGTCTCCGGGTTGCAATTGATCATGATCGTCTCGAGCCCGACTCCGTCGCGGCCGAGCGCGAACGCAGCGTGGCAGCAGCAATAATCGAACTCGATCCCCTGCCCGATGCGATTGGGCCCGCCTCCCAGGATAATGACCTTGCGCCGGTCGGAAACCTGGGCCTCGTCGACCGCCTCGCCGAACAAAGGCGCTTCATAGGTCGAGTAGAGATAGGGCGTGGTCGCGTCGAACTCGGCGGCGCAGCTGTCGATCCGCTTGAACACCGGCCGCACACCGAGCCGAAGGCGGTGCGCGTGGACGTCGGCCTCGCTGACCGCGCCCGTCATGTGCTTGACCGCGTCGTGGAGCACGCCCGACTGGCCCGGCTCCGCTGCCGAATGCGACGAGCGAACCGCCAGCTGCGCCAGCCGGGCGTCCGAAAAGCCGAGCGCCTTCAAGCGCCGCATGTCGGCCGGATCGCTCGGAAGTCCCTGCTCCCTGACCTCGTCCTCGGCGGCGACGATGGTCGCCAGCTGCCTCAAGAACCACGGGTCGAACGCGGTGATCGCATTGATCCGCTCGACCGTGAATCCCTGCCGAAGCGCTTCCCCCGCGACCAGCAGCCGCTGCGGAGTCGGCCGCGCAAGCTCGCTTTCGATCCGCGCCTCGTCGGCATTTTCGAGCTCGCGCACCCGGTCGAGCCCGGTCAGGCCCGTCTCCAGGCCGCGAAGCGCCTTCTGCAGGCTCTCCGGGAACGACCGGCCGATCGCCATCACCTCGCCGACCGACTTCATCGAGGTGCTGAGCACCCCTTCGCTGCCCTTGAACTTCTCGAAAGCGAAGCGCGGGATCTTGGTGACGACATAATCGATCGTCGGCTCGAAGCTCGCCGGAGTTGCACCGCCCGTGATGTCGTTGGAAATCTCGTCGAGCGTGTAGCCGACCGCCAGCTTGGCCGCGACCTTGGCGATCGGGAAGCCCGTCGCCTTCGATGCCAGCGCAGAGGACCGCGACACGCGCGGGTTCATCTCGATCACGACCATCCGGCCGGTTTTAGGATCGACCGCAAACTGCACGTTGGACCCGCCGGTCTCGACCCCGATTTCGCGCAAGACCGCGATCGATGCCGAGCGCATCCTTTGATATTCCTTGTCGGTCAGGGTCAGCGCCGGCGCGACCGTGATGCTGTCGCCCGTGTGCACGCCCATCGGATCGATATTCTCGATCGAGCAGATGATGATGGCATTGTCCGCTCTGTCGCGGACCACCTCCATCTCATATTCCTTCCAGCCGACCAGCGATTCGTCGATCAGCACTTCGGTGGTCGGGGAAGCTTCGAGGCCGTTGCGTACCATCGCTTCATATTCGTCGCGGTTGTACGCGATCCCGCCGCCGGTGCCGCCGAGCGTGAAGCTGGGGCGAATGACCGCGGGCAGGCCGACCGTGTCGAGCGCGGCGGCGGCTTCGTCGATCGTGTGGACGATTGCGGAGCGCGGGCTTTCGAGGCCGATCCTGTCCATTGCGTCGCGGAATTTCTGCCGGTCCTCGGCTTTCTCGATCGCCTCGGCATTGGCGCCGATCAGCTCGACCCCAAGCCGCTCCAGAGTCCCGTCCTTCGCCAGCGCCAGCGCCGTGTTGAGCGCCGTCTGTCCGCCCATCGTCGGAAGAAGCGCGTCCGGCCGTTCCTTCTCGATGATGCTTGCGACAAATCCCGGAGTGATCGGCTCGATATAGGTGACGTCGGCGATCTCCGGGTCGGTCATGATCGTCGCCGGGTTCGAGTTGACGACAATGACCCGATAGCCCTCGGCCTTGAGCGCCTTGACCGCTTGCGAGCCGGAATAGTCGAACTCGGCCGCCTGGCCGATAACGATGGGGCCAGCGCCAATGATCAGGATGGATTTGATGTCGGTGCGCTTGGGCATCAGAAAGCCGCCTTCCGGCTTGCATCGGACGGCGGGGGCGGTGCCTCTTCGCCAAAATCCAGCTCAGAAGAGAGACCAAGCGATTTCGCCCGAGATTTGAGACAGGCCTTCAGTGAGTGGTCTTCGAATTGCTCGTGCGTGAGTTCGAGAGTGTATGGGGGCCGGTCTGCGGGGCCTTCCCAATGCCAAAAGATGTGCCGGCCCTTCGCTGGCACTCCACAGCTATCCAGAACCTGCGCGGCAGCCAACTTCACTGACTGCGGGACGCGTCCAACCTCGCCGATCTGATTGGCATCAGAAGCATAATCGGGAGATTTGGCAGAGCACGCCGCGAGGGCAAGGAAGCAAACAGAAGCCGCCCTCACTTCATCATCCCCACGAACTTCTCGAACAGGTAAAAGCTGTCCTGCGGGCCCGGGCTCGCCTCCGGGTGGTACTGGACGCTGAATGCGGGCTTGTCGGTCAGCTCGATCCCGCAATTCGACCCGTCGAACAGGCTGACGTGAGTCTCGCGAACATTCTCCGGAAGGCCTTCCCGCTCGACCGCGAAGCCGTGGTTCATGCTGGTGATTTCGACGCGCCCGTCCGCCAGCCGCTTCACCGGGTGATTGGCGCCGCGGTGGCCCTGAAACATCTTGCTCGTCTTCCCGCCGACGGCCAGCGCGAGCATCTGATGGCCGAGGCAGATCCCGAACAATGGCTTGCGGCTCTCCAGCATCTTCCGGATGATCGGCACCGCATAGTCTCCCGTCGCCGCCGGATCGCCCGGGCCGTTCGACAGGAAGAAGCCGTCCGGCTTATGCGCCATGATCTCGTCGAAGCTCGCGGTCGCTGGGACCACTGTCACCCGCGCTCCCGCCTCGCACAGGCTGCGGAAGATGTTGCGCTTCGACCCGTAATCGACCGCGACGACGTGCGGCTTCCTGGGATCGTCGCCACCGAGGTCATAGCCCTTGCCCCAGGCCCATTTCCCGCCGGTCCAGCGCTCGACCTGAAGCCGGCTGACCTCCTTCGCCAGGTCCATGCCTTCGAGGCCGGGCCAGTCCGCGGCCATCTTCTGAAGCTTTTCGAGGTCGAACTCGCCACGCGCACTGTGCGCGATCGCGACGGTCGGCGGTCCCTCCTCGCGCACCAGCTTGGTCAGCGCGCGCGTGTCGACGCCCGAAATCCCGATCCGCCCGCGCTTGCGCATCCACGACGCAAAATCCTCGCCGGCGCGATAGTTGGACGGCGCCGTCACCGGATCACGGACCAGGCAGCCGAGCGCATGCGCTTCGAGCGCCTCGATATCCTCGTCATTGGCGCCGACATTGCCGATGTGCGGGAAGGTGAAGGCGATAACCTGCTTAGCGTAGGAGGGATCGGTCATCACCTCCTGGTATCCGGTCATCGCGGTGTTGAAGCACAGCTCCCCGACAGCTTGCGCTTCCGCCCCGAAGCCCTGCCCCCACACTGTCCGGCCGTCCGCGAACACCATGACTCCCGTCGCACCCTTTGGCTGGGGTGCGCGCGTGAGCTGGGCGTCGGCCATGGCTGGAGAGGAGCCTTCCGTCAGGGGTTGAACAGCGATGTCGCTAAGGCATCGCAGCTACGGCGGGTCGGGCGTCTCGTCAACGCTGTAAAATGCCGACTGGTGCGGCTAGGGCGGTCAAATGATCAGGGATGACATCAAGGCCGCGACGATCGCCGCGATGAAAAGCGGCGACAAGGAAACCACGGGGACTCTTCGCCTCGTGGCTGCCGCCATCAAGAACCGCGACATCGAGCTTCGAACGTCGGACAAGGTGCCGGACGACGACCAGATGGTCACCGAAGTGCTTCAGAAGATGATCAAGCAGCGCCGCGAATCGGCCGAGATCTACCGAAAGGGCGATCGCGCCGATCGTGCCGAGGTCGAGGAAGCGGAAATCGCCACCATCGAGCGATTCCTGCCCAGGCAGATGAGCGACGAGGAAGCCCGCGCCGCGATCCAGGCGATCATCGCCGAAACGGGCGCGTCCTCCATCAAGGACATGGGCCGGGTGATGGCCGAGGTGAAGTCGCGCTACGCCGGAGAAATCGAGCCGGCGCGGGCCAGCGCGCTGGTGAAGGCAGCTCTCGGCTAGGCAGAAAGGCTCCGCCGCTTCGCAGCGACGGAGCCCAGCGATTCAGTTCGAAATTATCTCGTCGCGGCAGCCGGTTTTCCTGTCGCTTCACCGCCGGTGAGGCCCATAACGCCGTCTATGACGAAATGATAAAGGACGATGGCGAGCGCGCTGGCCAACGCGCCGGCGACTCCAAGCTGGAGATTGGCTGTCACTGCGGTGAGCTGGGCGCCAACGGCCGGGATGTGGCCCAACGCAACGCCGAGGATCGGAAGCGCGATCGCAGTCGCCGCGGCGGGAATGTAATTTTCCTTTTGCATCGCGATACCGGCGACAAGGCCGAGTATGACCAGCACCAGGGCCGTGTTCATCGCCCCGAGCGCGATGAACCCGGCGACGACCGCAAGCAGAATGTAGAGAGCGCGGGCGAGCCCGCAGATCTTCTTCACCATGATACCCCTCCGCTTTTTTCATCCCGGCGAAGCGGCTCGCGCCACTCCGTATCGGAACCGTAACAGTCTACCTGCAATGGGGGCCGGTGACTGCGTCAATTATTCACGCGCCGGATTTGCCTGGTTGACCTGTGGATAAAATGTTGTCGCTCGCTTGCGGGAGCGCTCCGGCGTGGCAATGTCATTGCCGATGACCCTCTCACCGCAATGGCTCGACGAGCTTCGCGCTCGAACCCTGCTGTCGAGCATCGTCGCGCCGTCGGTGAAGCTGATCCGCGCCGGCCGTGAGTGGAAGGCCTGCTGCCCGTTCCACAACGAGAAGACTCCGAGCTTCACGATCAACGACGACAAGGGCTTCTATCATTGCTTCGGCTGCGGCGCTCATGGCGACGCGATCCGCTTCCTCACCGACCACCGCGGCCTGCCGTTCATGGACGCGGTCAAGGAGCTCGCCGCCAAGGCCGGGATGGAGGTTCCCGCGCCCGATCCCAAGGCGCAGGAACGCGCGGAGCGTGCCGCCTCGCTCACAGACGTGATGGCGGCCTGCCAGACATGGTTCGCCGAGCAGATCCAGGGTATCGCCGGCGCCTCCGCACGCGAATATCTGAGCAGGCGCGGGATCGACTCCGCCCAGATTTCCCGCTTCGGGATCGGCCTCGCCCCCGACAATCGCAATGCGCTCAAGCGCGGCCTTGCCAGCCTCGGCGAAGACAAGCTGGTCGAGACCGGAATGCTCGTCCAGCCGGAGGACGGGGCCAAGGAGCCCTACGACCGCTTCCGAGGGCGGCTGATGATCCCGATCCGCGACCAGCGCGGCCGGGTGATCGCATTTGGCGGCCGGATCCTCGGCGAAGGCGAACCCAAATATCTCAACTCGCCCGACACGCCGCTGTTCGACAAGGGCCGAACGCTCTACAATATCGACCGAGCCGGCCCCGCCAGCCGCCAGGCGAAGCGCCTGATCGTCGTCGAGGGCTATATGGACGTGATCGGCCTCGACCGCGCCGGGATCGCCGAAGTCGTCGCACCCAACGGAACCGCGGTCACCGAGGCGCAGCTCGAGCGGATGTGGCGGCTGGACCCCGCGCCCATCCTCTGCTTCGACGGCGACGCCGCCGGCAAGAAGGCCGCTATCCGCGCCGCGATGCGCGCCCTTCCCCACCTCGGCCCCGAGCGCACCCTGCGCTTCGTCGAGCTTCCCGCCGGCCAGGATCCCGACGACCTGGTGCGGTCGGGAGGAAGAGAAGCGGTGGAAGCGCTCCTCGCCGAGCCCGAGCCGCTCGACCGGCGCCTGTGGCGGCACGAGCGCGATTGCGCCCCGCTGGCCACGCCCGAAGCCCGCGCCGGCCTTCGCCAGCGCCTCGTCGAGCATTCGCAGGCGATCGCCGACCCCGAGCTTCGCCGGCTCTACCGCGACCAGTGGCTCGGCCAGTTCGAGCGCGAGTTCGGCTCGATCCGCCCGACCCGCGATGGCCAGTTTCGCCGCCAGCAGAACCGCTTCGACAAGCGCACCGGCAAGTGGCTACCCCCCGCTCCTCCCGCCAGCGAATCCGCCCGGCGGATCGGCCGCTCCGGGATCGATGCCGCGACCGGCCGGGCCCTGCTCGTCGGCTTCGCTTATTACCCGCAGGCGCTGACCAGCCATGCCGAGCAGCTCGCCCACCTTCCGATCGGCGAGCGCAGCCTCTCCGCGGCGCGCGATCGGCTGGTCGATGCCGCCCTCTCCGGCGAAGCGCTTGATCGCCAGCAGCTTGTAACCATATTGCAATCCGTTAGAGGCCAGACAGACCAAAATCGGTCGCTCAGTTCGAGAGGCGGCTTTTCTTTCACCCGCAGCGACACCGAACCTGAACGGGCGGTTCGCGATCTCGGGATCGCGATCGATGCGCTTGCTGCGGAAGAAGAGATCGGAGCGGCCCTCAATGAGGCGACCGAGCGTTTGAAGGCCGGCGACGGCGATGCGTATGACGAGCAGCTCCGGCTGCGAGCGGCGCGTGAACAAGTTAGGCAACGGCTGGCGTCACTCGTCGGCAGTGAATAAGCGGCGACCGGGAAAAATGGCGAAGAACGAAGCAGCAGAAACCGAGGCCCAGGACAGCGGCGACGCTCCCCTGATCGATCTCAACGACGCGTCGGTCAAGAAATTGATCGCCCGCGCCAAGAAGCGTGGATTCGTCACTTATGACGAGATCAACGAGGCGCTTCCCCAGGACCAGATGAACTCCGAGCAGATCGAGGACATCATGTCCGCGATCAACGAGATGGGCATCAACGTCGTCGAGAATGAGGAAGAGGCCGAGGACGAGAAAGAGGAAGAGACCGCCCAGCCGGAGGACGAGGTCGATCCGCTCGACGACGGCGGCCCCCGCCCCGCAGCCGCGACCAAGAAGGAAGCCGTCGACCGCACCGACGACCCGGTCCGGATGTACCTTCGCGAGATGGGCGCGGTGGAACTGCTCTCCCGCGAGGGCGAGATCGCCATCGCCAAGCGCATCGAGGCCGGCCGCGACACGATGATCTGG
>Ga0207657_10001127_pt1 | contig 28377 bp, 22 predicted proteins | sample KBSC33metaG_FD_184316 | JGI IMG/M metagenome (GOLD analysis project Ga0207657, IMG submission 184316) | Corn rhizosphere microbial communities from Kellogg Biological Station, Michigan, USA - KBS C3-3 metaG (SPAdes) (version 2) | ecosystem: Host-associated > Plants > Roots > Rhizosphere > Soil ...
TTACGGCGAAGTATCTACCAAGCCCGGTTCAAAAACAAAACTGGTTTTGCCCGATAGCACTGTAGTTTGGTTAAATGCCGGAAGCAAATTAACCTATAGCGATAATTTCGGCGTCACCAACAGAAATACCACGCTTACCGGCGAAGCTTTCTTTGATGTAAAAAAAGGAACCATTCCTTTTGTCATCCATGCTAATTCTGTTCACATCAAAGTGATGGGAACTGCTTTCAATGTAAAAGCCTACCCCAACGAAAAAACTACAGAAACCAGTTTGTTGCGTGGACGTGTCGAGATCACCTTTGATAAAAGACCCGGAGAAAAATGGATCTTAAAACCAAACGAAAAACTTATTTTAAATAACGATCCGGAAAAACTGGAAAAAACTTCCATTGATAAAAAATCAGAGCCTGTTTATGTAATGGGCAACATCACCCGAACACTGGACAGCACTATTTTGGAAACATCCTGGGTGGAAAACAAATTGATTTTCCAGGATGAATCCTTTGCCGACATCGCCAAAAAAATGGAAAGATGGTATGGCGTAAACATCGTCTTCAAGGACCAGACAGTTGCAGATTATCATTTGTACGGAAGCTTCACCACCGAAACCATTAATGAAGCATTGGATGCATTGAAAACAACCGGATCAAAATTCACTTATAAAATAGAAGGACAAAATGTTACGATTGCGAAATAACGAGAAAAAATGACTGCTTATGACAAACAACACTTCATAGACTTTTAAAAAATCAGCTTAATAGCTTACTGAGAGAAACAGGGTGCTATGCACTTATTTTTAAAAACATATCAACTGACACTATGAGTAAAATCAACAAAGAACTTGCATTTGAACAAGGCAGTTTCTTTAAATTTATGAGGATTATGAGATTAACGATTGCTTTGATGGTGGTGGGATGCCTGCATGTGGCTGCAGCGGGTCATGGGCAGGAAAAAGTCACGCTCAATCTGAAATCTGTTGAATTGAGAAAGGCGCTGATCACTATTGAAAAAAAATCAGACTATCGTTTTCTTTTCAACGAAGCCCTGGTTAGCAAAAAACCAAAAGTAGATATACAGGTCACCGATGTTCCTGTAACTTCTGTTTTAGATCAACTCTTCCAAAACCTCTGAATTCTCTTTCTATGTGATCATAATAACCATGATGGTACGTGTATTGATTTGTGAAGTATGTTCCTGCAACCTTATCATTCGTATTTACTTTACTCACACATTGAACAGGGAAAGGCAATTTTGTTATCCACGGCTTGCCTGCTTTTTTATCTTCCAGATAAAAGAAGGTTGAACTCTTATATTCACAACTCACTTCTTTGCCGAAATTGTTTTTATAAAAATTCATGATGTAAGGTTTGTCGCCTCCCATCAGATCGATATAACGCATGGGTGCGTTTGCATAACCGGGCAGGGAAGATGACCACACAATAGAAGAAGTTCCATTGCCAAGCAGATCAACAACTGTTATTTGATTTGGTAATTCTGTATTTGTGAAAGGATCAATGACTGTTGTTTCGCTCCATGCATTTCCCGAAAGATTCAACCATGCTTTAAATTGATTCTTTCCTAAATAAATAATGTCTGAAGCGCCTGTTCCGCTTATGTCTGCAAGATGTATGTAAGAAGGATTAAAAAGATCAGCAGTATCAAAATACGGAGCAAAACTCATACTCACTCTCGCGCCAAATTTTCCATAACCCATATTCGGCCAATAACATACTTCACCGTTTCTGATGCGCACAATATCAGTCATGCCATCGCCGCTCATGTCTGCTAAAAATATTTTCTGCTCTGCATCGAAGAAAAGAAGTGCTGCACCTTTTTCTTCATCAAAGGGTTTAGGAGCAAGTTCCGGTTCATCATAGCCGATCATACCCTTATTGGCGTACCATGTAAACACATTTTCTTCTGAAATGATCAGATCAGCTTTGCCGTCTCCATCGAGGTCGATCAATTTCGTATTTGCATCATTAAAATTTACATCGGGCAATTGTACAAATGATTGAAATGGTTCCCACACATAATCATCACTCAATTCAAAATATCCTTTTGCATTGCCTTGTAAACTCACGATAAATTTTCTTCCATCTGCTTCAAGGTCCTGCAACTGCAATTGTCCTCCGCTCATTCCTGTGAATGATGGTTTTGGAATCACAGGTTGTGCTTCTGTAAAATTACCATTACCCAGATTGGTTTTGTAAAACCAACCATTTGCCTGTTCAGTGAAAATGCCCGAGATACCTTCATTCCAGAGATCAAGCCATTGATAATTTTGACCTAACCCAACAGGTGCATTCACTAAATTTTCGGCGGAAATATTTTTGATAGTGTTATCCCATTTCAATTCCTGGTAACCAAATTCAACAGGCGGTAAAGATTTTTTTGTATAAGCATTACCGCTCTTTTTATAACCTGTCTGCTTAATTTGAATAATGAAATCTGTTTCCGCATTTCGTTTTTCATTCACGGTTGCAGAAGGATTATTGAAATACCTGTAACCAATATCAAGGGATCGAACAAGTGTAGGTGCGTTTGTTTCTCCATCGTTCAATTCTTTGAAATAATGAAAGAATAAAACGCGACGACATAAACGATATGTTCTTATTTCAAAACCTGCATGATAATCTGAAAAGGGCTCAATTCTACAAAGCCAATCATTTTGAATCGCAGGCGTTGGAACATTTTCATCATGATCTCCAAAATCAAACACAGTTTCAAATAAATAATCAGGATTTACAGGTGTGTTTGGAGCATAAGGCTTTGTAGTGTCAAATTTGTAAGGATTGTTGTTTGCGTATTTGATTCTCTTCAAATAAGTGTTGGCGAACTTTGCGTTTTGATTCAACCGGTTTTGCTCATGCAATTGTTGCGGCACATTTATTAAATCTTCCTGCACATATTCATATTCCATGCAATTGCCCTGATCATCAAAACTCAACTCGGGCAACCATTTAAAAATTTTATTTTCATTTTGCGGATCAACAATGCGTGCAGATATACTTCTTCCAAAAATTGTCACTACATTTTTTGAAGTAGTTACTTTCCAATAAAATATTTTGCTGTTCTTCGGTGTTATTCTTTCAATGCGATGAAAACCTGATTCAATTCTTGGTCTGTATCGTTTCACTCTTTCACCTGTTAGTGCTGTAAAATCAATCGCATTCCAGTTACCAAAATTATCTTGCTCCAATGCAGGCACAAGATCTTCAACTCCTGTAAACATAAACACATCGCTCTCGTCATTATCAAAATATCTTGGCAGTTGCTTGTCAGTTTTTCTTTGAATCGATGCATAACTCACATTCCATCCCAAACCAAATATGCTATTGCCCGAACCTGAATTATAACTCAATGAAAGTTCCGGCTGCAGATTGTTTCTTCCTTTTGACAATGGAAGCGGCATAGAAAAAGTTGCAGTGCCATTTGCAGCATTCACTTCAAATTTTTCATCAATATTTTTTAATGCTCCGCCGCCTTTAGGAAGTGATATAGAAGGTCCTTTAATGAAGAAATTATCTTCAGGTTTATCAGGTGGATTCTTTGATGCAGAAGAAAAATTTTGCGAAAGATTTTTTTCTTCCGCTCCGTTTTGCGGATTCATTATTCGGTATTTACAGGTTTACAATAGTCTTGATAAGCGCAATTATTGGTTTATCAAATCTTGCTTTTGAAAAAAAGCAGTATCGAGTCATCGAAGGGTTAGGCGCAACACTAATCTTAATTCGGCTGTTTAATTATTGTGAGGTTATAACGCAGTTATTAAAATAAACCGGGCAACTTTTCAATCAGATATCAACGTTCTAAAATTACAAAACATTTTATCAGACAATAAAATTTTTTCGATGAAATAAAAAAGTAAAAGGTAAAAATTAAAAAGTTAAAATAAGATGAGATCGTTACAAAGTTTTTTACTTTGAATTTTATTGTATAGGCTAAAAATTTAGAAACACTAAAAAAAGCACCGATATTGCAACTCCTTTTTTAAACTAACAAAAATGAAAAAGACAATTATTTCGCTTGCTTGCATCATTTTATTTTTTGTTGCATCCGCCCAGTCTGTAAATCCATCAAAAGATTGGAAGTTCGGAATAGCATTATGGACCTTTCATACTGTAAGTTTTTCAGACGCACTGAATAAAGTTGATAGTGCGGGATTGAAATACATCGAACCAAACAATTTTACAAAAACACTTCCAGAGTTGAATGATTCTTCGCTCATGCAATTATCACCTGCCGGTATTCAGAAATTAAAATCATTAATAGAGCAAAGAGGATTGATCTGTAAATCGCTTTATGTTGCAGGTGGCAATGATATCAATTCATGGAAGAAACAATTTGAAGCGGCGAAGCAACTGGGTGTTGAGTTTATCACAACCGAACCTCCATTAAATATGTGGGACAGCATTGATAGTCTCGCAGGTGTTTATGGAATCAAAGTAGCAATTCATGAACATTGGCAGGGCATGAGTCATTACTGGAATCCTGACACAACATTGATGGCTTTAAAAGGTCATCCGAATTTTGGTGTATGCGCAGATCTTGGTCATTGGCCAAAGAGTGGCATCAATCCATTGGAAGCAATAAAAAAGTTGAGCGGTCATATCATCGCAGTGCATTTAAAAGATATTGCTGCATACAATAATCCTAAGCTGGTTGATGTACCTGTTGGAACAGGCGTTGTAGATTTTCCTGCAATATTCAAGGAGTTAAAAAAACAGGGTTTCAAAGGTTATATTTATATTGAACGTGATGCAACTGATCAGCCAAGCAATTTGCCATCAGTGATACAGGAAGTAAAATATTATAATGAGCAGGTGAGTAAATTGTAAACTATTTTCCATTTGAAAAAGAAAAGAGGCTGTAAAATAGAATTTACAGCCTCCTTATATTTTCGCAAATTGACATCTGTGTTTAAAGATTTTTTTCAGGAGTCCATGTGTTGTTGGTATCATTCACATCAGGAATTTTCTTATCGGGATCAATTACAACACTTGTTATTTTATCTGTCGAGTTGTATTTGAATTTCCATGTAGTTCCATGTGCCCAAATCTCTACGGGCAGATGTACACGCTCATCTGTTCCGTTCGCTTGTTTTATTTCAACAGTAACTGGCATCGGCATTTGCTGAAGATTTGCAATAGTTATGATGCTGCCTTTTGAAGAATCACTTTGTACATAATTAACGCCCATTACAGCCTGGTCAATTTTCCAGTTGTATAAAAACCATCCGCGCCAAAACCAGTCAAGTGTTTCACCGCTGTAATTTTCTATTGCATGAAAGAAATCCCACGGCGTTGGATGTTTAAACGCCCACTTATGCGTGTAATACATAAATGCGCTATCGAAGCGACCTTCACCCAAAATTTGTTCACGCAACAACGTTAAACCAAGACCAGGTTTGCGGTAAGCATTTGTTCCAAGATTCATCGCACGTGTTACATCAGGTACCGTCATGATACTTTCCGAACTATCACTGAACATATATTTTGCAAGTTTGTGCATGTCCATAGTCTTGGGAAGAAATTCTCCGTTATTAAAATATTTATCAGCCATTGTGTTGATGAAAGTGTTGAAGCCTTCATCCATCCACGGATATTTTCTTTCATTGCTTCCCACGATCATCGGGAACCAGTTGTGACCAAACTCATGTGATGTAACTCCCCATAAACTTGCCTTTCTTGCTTTGTATCCGCAGAATACAATGCCTGGATATTCCATACCGCCAACAATTCCTGCAACATTTGTTGCAACAGGATAAGTGAATTCGTACAAATATTTTGAATAATATTCTATCGCGCCTTTCACAAATTCCGTTGAGCGTTTCCATGCAGTATCAGTCGCACTTTCTACAGGATAAACAGACATTGCCAAACACTTTTTACCGCTGGGTAAATTAATTCGTGCAGCATCCCAGACAAAAGCAGTTGATGAAGCCCACGCAACATCACGTGTGTTGGTGCAATGAAATTTCCACGTTAATCTTTTTTTGTTGGTTGGTCGTGATGAAGGATCTGTCACTTCATTTTCCGAACGAAGCATCACTGTTTTATCACTTTGTTTTGCCTGGTTTAATCTTTTTATTTCTTCAGCAGTTAAAACTTCCTGTGGATTCAATAACTCTCCTGAACCAACAACAATGTGACTTGCAGGAGCGGTAACACTGTAATCAATATTACCGTAATCAAGATAAAATTCACCTTGTCCTAAGTAAGGCAATGTATTCCATCCATACACATTATCATACACACACATGCGCGGATACCATTGTGCGATCTCATATATCCAACCATTTTTTGTCTGCAATCTTCCCATGCGATCAGTGCCGTATTCCGGAATTTTAAAATCATAACTTATTTTGAATTGAATAGATCCTCCGTTTGGTTTGATAGAAGCAGGCAACATGATTTGCATTCTTGTATCGCTCACTCTATAAAATGCTTTTGATTCCTTACCATTTTGTATAACGCTTACAGAATGCAGGTTGTAGCCGCCATTGAATTGATTACGGTTTGCCCAGCGACCACCTGTCACCGGAGTAACAGCAACTCCCCTTGATGATAAACTGTAAATATTCTGATCAAGTTGCAACCACACAAAAGGCAATGACTGCGGGCTATTATTGGTGTAAGTGATCAAAACATTTCCGGTAATTGATTGAGCAGAATCATCTAATGAAGCATCGATTTTGTAGTCAGCTCTGTTTTGCCAATATTTTGGACCCGGCGTTCCATCGGCAGCTCTTACTTCATCACCGTATGAAGGATAAAAAAGCGGAGCGAATGCCTCATGCTGATCATAATGCGAAACAGAATCTTGCGCAACAACAGAAAAAGAAAATAATAAAAAGCAACAGGTTAGCCAGTGCATAGGATGTTTCATGGTTCTCATGTGTTTTTTATAAGATGAAAGAAATTTCAGGATTGCGAATTTATATTACTTCAACAAACTCCATGCAATTAATTGCTAAACGGTTTTATTGATGTATAAAAAAGCGATGATTTTTTTAATTTTTATGAGTCCGTCTTTTGTGCAGGCATGAGGCTTTTGTTGCGCCGCACACTTGTGCTGTATCAAGAAGCAGCAATGAAAATTTCAAAATTCCAAAATTTCAAAATGTATAAAATATTTATTTCAACACTTCCCTAAGTTTTTCTTCCAATTGATCGCCACGAAGATTTCTTGCAATGATAACTCCATTAGGATCGATAAGATAATTTTGAGGAATAGCTTCAACATGATAAAGTTTTGCCGCTCCATTGCCCCAGAATTGAAGATCGCTTACATGCGTCCACGTTAAATGATCCGCTTTAATTGCATTGAGCCAATTGTTTTTATCCTGGTCGAGCGACACACTGAGAATGGTAAAGTTTTTATTCTTGTATTGATTGTAAGCCTCAACAACATTGGGGTTTTCCCTGCGGCAAGGACCACACCAACTTGCCCAAAAATCGAGCAACACATACTTGCCGCGAAACTGAGAAAGAGAAATATTTTTTCCCGAAGTATCTGCTTGTGTAAAATCCAAAGCCTTTGTGCCCACAGCGCCAATCTTTCCTGCTTCAATTACATTTTTTACTCCGCTTGCATAACGATTTTGCATTGCAGACGAATCAAGCATGTTGAATCTTTTTTCAAGCAGTGCAACATCTTTGTTTGGATCCATATCATAACTGAATGCAAGTAATAACGCTGAAACAGGCGAACTTTTTCTTCTTGTAATAAACCTGTCGATACTGGTTTGATAAATATTGTAAGCAGTGTTAAGTGCAATAGCCGCAGAATCTCTTGCCTCTTTTGTTTGCGCTGATTGCATTTGTGAGCGATAATAATTTACAAAATCGCCGACAGGTTTTATCTCGTAAATAAATTCATCATAATCTGCTTGTGTTGGAGAACCTGCAACAACCACATCGCTAAAATCTGTTGAAGATGCATCGACCGTTATGTGCTCATTACCGATAAATAAAAAAATTCTTGCATTGATAGAAGGAAAGATGAGCATTCTTCCGTCAATGTTATCAACCTTTCCCGTTAAAACAAATGTCCCTTGTTTTGCAGTTGTTTTGGCAATCGTATCGTTTTCATTGTTGCCCGCAAAATATACAACACTGTTATCGGGCAAGTCATTTACTTTGCCTGAAATAACAAAACCTTCATCAGTTTTTTGGGCAGGGGCAATCAATGGGGAAAATAAAATCAGGGATAAAACACGTTTCATTTTGAATGACGTTTTTGTAAAATATCAACTACGTCCTGCAATTTATAACCTTTTGCATTAAGTAATACGAGATAGTGAAACAGCAGGTCCGCTGCTTCATCTAAAAATAACTTTTCATTATTGTCTTTCGATTCTATCACAAGCTCCACTGCTTCTTCACCAACTTTCTGCGCGATTTTATTAATGCCTTTTGCAAACAATTTTGCAACGTAACTTTCATCGGGCGAAACTTTTCGTCGCAGTTGAATAATGTCTTCGAGATAATACAAAAAATCTTCATTGTGATTTTTTTCGCTCCAGCAAGTGTCAGCGCCGGTGTGGCAAACAGGTCCGGTAGGATGCGCTTTTATCAGCAAAGTATCGTTGTCACAATCAACGGCGATACTTTTCAGTTCAAGAAAATTGCCGCTCTCTTCGCCCTTCGTCCACAAACGTTTTTTACTTCTGCTGTAAAAAGTAACCTTGCCCGAAGTCTCCGTTTTTTTCAACGCTTCCTTATTCATAAAGCCCAGCATTAAAACTTTGTGCGTAGAAAAATCCTGCACAATTGCCGGCACAAGACCATCACTGTATTTTTTAAAATCAACATTCATTGTAAAAAGATGATGTGCGAAGTTATAGTTTTTAGGGAAGTTGAATTATGTACTTAGCTGCAGTGCTGCTATGATGCTTTGGTTGTGTCACTCACTTATACTGCATCAAGAACAGTAACAGAAATTTCAAAATTTCTCAATTCCAAAATTTTAAAATGATAAAAGTTCCGAACGTTGATGTGTCCCAATGAATCGGGATGAAACAAGATGACACAACAGACGATGCCACTTGCGCTTTAGCTTGTCATCAAATTATAAAACTTCTGAAAACCTTTACCAATAGGCTATTGCCGCTAATCCTTCATTTAGCTTTAACATACAAAAAAAATTATTGTAGTCGCTGAATCAATACATTTGTTGCTACCTAAAAAAATCTCTATGTTATTTTCAAAGAAATTTTTATTTGTTCTCTGCTGTGTGCTTTTTATAAAAGCGCAGGCACAGAAAGTGGAATTTACAGAATATGATTTGCCAAATGGATTGCACGTGATTTTGCACGAAGATCATTCCGCACCTGTGGTTGCAGTCTCTGTGTTTTATCATGTTGGCTCGAAGAATGAAGACACGAACCGCACTGGCTTCGCGCATTTTTTTGAACATCTCTTGTTTGAAGGTAGCGAGAACATCAAGCGCGGGGAGTTCTCAAAAATTGTTTCAAGCAATGGTGGGCAGGACAATGCAACCACTTCACAGGACAGAACTTTTTACTATGAAAATTTTCCTTCTAACGATCTTGAAATCGGTTTGTGGCTGGAGAGTGAGCGTATGATGCATCCTGTAATAAACGACATCGGCGTGAAGACACAAAACGAAGTAGTAAAAGAAGAAAAACGTCAGCGCTTAGATAATCAGCCCTATGGTCATTTGGTGGAAGAAGTTTTCAAAAGATTGTTCACGCAACATCCGTATCGCTGGCAACCGATTGGTTCCATGGCTGATCTCGATGCCGCAAAGCTTGATGAATTCAAAGCTTTCTTTAAAAAATATTACGTGCCTAACAACGCCGTATTGAGCATTGCGGGTGATATCAATGTTGAAAAAACAAAAGCATTGGTTGCTGCATATTTCAGCGATATTCCAAAAGGTGCACCAATCACCCAGCCTGATATCAAAGAAGCACCAATCACAAAAGAAATTATTGATACGGCGTATGATGCCAACATTCAAATACCTGCAATTGTTGCGTCGTACAGAACGCCGGGACTTTCGGCGCATGATTCAAAAGTGCTGGATATGATCTCGAATTATTTATCAGAAGGTGCAAGTTCAAAATTGTACAAGAAAATGGTGGATGATAAAAAAGACGCATTGCAGGTTGGCGCATTTAATTATTCACTGGAAGATTACGGCGCATACATTACCTATGCATTACCCAACAATAATTCATCGCTCGATACATTGCTGAATGACATTGATGAGGAAGTAAAAAAAGTTCAAACAGATTTGATCAGTGAACAGGATTATCAGAAATTAATCAACCAGTTTGAAAACGATTATGTAAACAATAACACACGAATGTTGAGTGTTGCCGGTAATCTTGCGGAAGGTTATGAATTCTATCACAACACCAATCATGTGAATGAAGAATTGGATGAATATAAAAAAATAACACGTGAAGAAATAAGAGATGTTGCAAAAAAATATTTGAACAAAGATCAGCGTGTAGTGCTTTATTATTTACCGCAACAGGGAGATAATAACAAGCAATAATTTTTAATGAATCATCTTTTCAATTCAAAACATGTACAAACAAAATACAATGAAAAAAATATTGATAGCTGTCATCGGTTCTTTATTAATGGTGAATGCGATGGCTCAAATAAAAATTGACAGAACCAAACAACCGAAACCCGGGCCTGCGCCAAAAATTTCTTTCCCTGATCCTGCAATTTATAAAATGAATAATGGCATCACTGTTTTGATAGTTGAGGATCATAAATTACCAAAAGTTTCTGCGAGTTATTACATCGATTACGGACCTGTGAAAGAAGGCGACAAAGCAGGTGCATTAACCATGATGGGTGATATGTTGAGTGAAGGAACAACAACCATGAAGAAAGCTGACTTTGATGAAGCCGTTGATCAAATGGGCGCCGATGTAAGTTTGAATGCAAGCGGCGGAAATGCTTCAGCGCTTACAAGATATTTTGATAAAGCTGCAATGCTGATGGCAGATGCATTAAGACATCCTTCATTTCCGCAGGAATCTTTTGATAAGATAAAATCACTTACGCTCACTGACCTCAAATCAAATGAAAAAAGTGCAAAGGCAATATCAGGAAGAGTGGTTGATGCACTTGCTTATGGTTTAGATCATCCAAACGGAGAATTTACAACTGAACAAAGCGTTAACAACATTACGCTTGATGATATAAAGAAAGCTTATGCAGCTTATATAACGCCATCACGTGGTTATTTAACTTTTGTTGGTGATATAGATTCCGCTCACGCTGTTGATTTAGCAAATAAAGCATTTGGTGATTGGAAAGGCAATACACTTGCATTGCCAAAATTGAATGATGTAAATAACCCTGCAAAAACAGAAATTGATCTTGTTGATGTGCCAAATGCAGTTCAAAGCGAATTAACTGTTACAAACCTTGTTGATCTTCCAATGAGCAGTCCTGATTATTTTGCCGTGTTGCTTGCCAATCAAATTCTTGGTGGCAATGCAGATGCAAGGTTATTCATGAATCTTCGTGAAAAACATGGCTTCACTTACGGCTCTTATTCAAGTATAAATGCCGGTCGCTGGCAAACAACCTTTGATGCAACAGCCTCTGTGCGAAATGAAAAAGCAGACAGTGCAGTTACTGAAATATTGAAAGAGATCAGTCGCATTCGTACAGAAAAGGTAAGCGATGAAGAATTGAAAAACGCAAAAGCTATTTACAATGGAAGCTTTGCGTTAGGTTTAGAAAATCCTGCACGCACAGCAAGCTTTGCAAGAAATATTCTCATCAATCATTTGCCAAAAGATTTTTACAGAACTTATTTGCAGAAGATGAATGCTGTTACTGCAGCCGATATTCAGCGTGTAGCGCAGAAATATTTCAATTATAACAATACACGTGTGATCGTTGTTGGAAAAGCGGAAACAGTAAAACCAGGTCTTGCAAAATTGGGTTATGAAGTAAAAGCTTTTGATAAATACGCAAAACCTGTTACGGCAAAAGCCGCAGCAGCAGTGAATTTGAGTGCTGATGAAATCATTGGAAAATATATTACAGCTGTTGGTGGCGCAGATGAATTGAATAAGGTTAATTCAATTGTGTACACAGGGACGATGAGCATGCAAGGCGCAACGATGAATGTTACTGAAAAGAAAATGATGCCCAATCTCGACATGATGAACATTGAAATGAATGGACAATCTGTGATGCACCAGGCGTTCAATGGTGAAACAGGTTATCAAATGCAGATGGGTAACAAGCAAGATCTTTCTGAAGATGAATTAACCGAGTACAAAGAAAATAAAGGAATAGTACCTCAACTGTTTTATAAACAAAATGGATTTAAGCTTGAAGTTACGGGCGTAGAAAAAGTTGGTGACAAAGATGCATACAAGGTAAAAGTAACTTCGCCTTCAGGTAAAACAAGCACGGAGTATTATGATGTTGCTACAAGTTATCTTTTGCGGGAAGAGAAAACAATTAATGCAGGCGGACAAGAGCTAACGCAAACCATTGACAATAATAATTACAGCAAAGAAGGAAACATTATTTTACCGCATAGCGTTACTATTTCTGTTCAGGCACCGCAAGGCAGCCAGGATTTTACAATCGAAATAAAAGAAGTGAAATTTAATGAAGGCGTAACGGCGCATGATTTTAACTAATAGTAAATGAAGTATAAAGGGTAAATTTTTAAAATAAAAGCGATTCAGAGATTGAGTCGCTTTTTTTATACATTGTAAAGAAACTTAGAAAATCTTCACCACATAGGAACATAGAAACATAGAATGCACATAGTATTGTTTCAACACTTATGTGTTTTTTGTGTTCTATGTGATAATGTTTTCCGGATTTGCAATTGATGATAAAAGTTTAGAACGTACAAGTGAGTGACACAACGAAGCTCAATGTATGCACAAAAGCCGGTAACAAAAAAATTACAATTCTTCTTCTCTTTCGAGCATCAGAATTGCGCTTTGCGGAACAATAAAACATTTATCTCCTTCATAGATAATTTCAGTGGCGCCGCTTATGAGAAAGATGGCGAGATCGCCTTCCTTTGCTTGTAGCGGCACATATTTAATTTGCTCTTCTTCGTCCTTCCATGGCTCGCTTTCAACAGGCAACGGAATGGCATAACCCGGTCCTGTTTTTAAAACATATCCTTGCTGCACTTTTTCTTTTTCCTGCACACCGGGAGGCAGGTACAAGCCGGAAGCCGTACGCTCATTGGGTTGCAGCGGTTTTATCAAAACACGATCGCCGATCACTATTAATTTTTTCAATTTATTGTCAGGTGTAATCACCATAGTTTAATTTTAAAATGCAAAAATAATAACACAAAATGCATTGTGAATAATTGCAAATGCTTTAACAAAAATTACACGATGTTTGCTTTGGCACGTTAAATGAATTATTTTTATCAGATAAAATCTATGAATTATGGACGGAAAAAAATACAAAATCCTTTTGTGTGAAGATGATCAGAATTTGGGAATGGTTCTTAAAAATTATCTTGAATTGAATGATTATGATGTAACACTTGAAAGGGATGGAAGGCTTGGGCTTGCCGCTTTTCAAAGAGAGAAATTTGATATATGCCTGCTTGATGTAATGATGCCAAACATGGATGGATTTACCCTTGCAGAGGAAATAAGAGATATAGATCCTGAAGTGCCTTTGTTTTTCTTAAGCGCAAAGACAATGAAGGAAGATATTATACAAGGGTACAAGCTTGGCGCCGACGATTACATTACAAAACCTTTCGACAGTGAAGTGTTATTGATGAAAATAAAAGCGATCCTCAAACGCAATGAAGAGTTGAACAAAGAGAGTGAGAACATGCAGTTCGATCTTGGACGTTATCACTTCAATCCAAAATTGCGTGAATTGATACACGATGGTAAAACGCAAACACTTTCTCCGAAGGAAAATGAATTGCTGAAAATGCTTGCAGAGCATAAGAATGATCTGCTGCCACGCGAAAGAGCATTAAAGAAAATTTGGGGCAGTGATACTTATTTTAATGGACGTAGTATGGATGTTTACATTGCAAAGCTGCGCAAGTATTTAAAAGATGATGAGAATATTGAGATAGTAAATATTCATGGGAATGGTTTCAGATTAGTGGCACCGTGAACCATGATCAATAAAATTGAAAAAAGGATTGAGCGAGATGCTCAATCCTTTTTTGTTTTAGTAATAGTGTAAAGTGGCTTATTGAAGAACAACATAATCGGTATAACTGCTATCAGTAGGAACAAGGCTAACCATATTTCCAAGTTCTTGTTCTCTTTTACCTGATGCATCCATCAAAGATTTTATTGATGCAGGCATTTCTGCATTTGTTGCGGCTGCGGGAAAATATACATCTCTTGTAGTTTTCGAATCAAATATTAAAACGTGAATATAGTTTCCTGCGTCATCGCCGCGTTCGCCCTTGGCGATATATTCCCTGACACCGGGAAAAACATATGAAGTAGAAAATTTTTCTGAAATAAATTTTTCAAATGATTCGGGTGAAACGCCTGATTTTAATTTCAATCTTCGTATGGCGATTACCTGTGCCCCTTCTGAGTTTTGTTGGTTGTAGTTTGCAACATGTTTAACTGAAGAATTATTGTTATTGTTTTTCCAGCCTATAACTGCTGTAACAGATATGCCTAATATAAAGGCACTAATTAATGAAAGAATCTGTTTCATTTTGTTTTGGTTTTAACGGTGATGAAATTTAAAAGTCGAAGAAATTTTTAAGATTAATTCAGCGGTGTTTACAGCAGGCAAAGGATTGAGCATTTCGCTCAATCCTTTTTTGTCCTCTTCAGTCTATCACACTTATAATTGTACTACAACAGTGTTTTGCGCAGGCGGAATGTTTTGATTCATCCTGAAAAAATTATCAGGATCATATTTACGTTTTAGTTCTGCGAGTTTTTGATAATTATCTCCATATGCTTCCTTTACGCGATCTGCTCCTTCAACACCCAATGCATTTACGTACGCTTTATGACTCAAGTAAGGTTGCAAGGCTTCCCAGATATTTCTTGTCCAGTTTATGTTTTTATCATCCTCTTGTTTGTCGGGCCAATTAGAAATTATCACAAGATCAAATTCTGATTGGCGATGCGGATAAGCACTTCCTCCTTCAGGTTCATGGCTTGCAACACCTCCGTACATTTCAAGAATTGTTGCTGAACCGGGGGAAGGATTTGATTCCATATGTGAAACAATAACATCAATAACATCATCAGAAAGCTCTTTCAAAAAGCCGGACTTCCAATAATAGCGGTTTCCCTTTGGAAAACCTGCATCAAGCATGGATTGCATTTGTAAATATGGAATAGGTTGAATGAGGTCCGCAACCGGTGTTCCGAATTCATGCAAGGGTTTCATTACAGCTTCACCTTTTTCAATATCGCCGCAATAACATCCTATAAAAGCAACAATAGGAATGCCTTCAGGTGACGTTAATAAAGCCGTGTACAAGGTTAGCTCTTCAGGTGCCGTCTTCATAAATTCGCGATAAAACTGAATTGCTTCCTTTGATTTGTCCCTTGTATGAATGATCATTCCGCCAATCACCGTACTCACCTCATGTAAGCGAAGTGTTATTAAACTTACAATTCCAAAATTTCCTCCACCGCCTCTTATTCCCCATAACAAGTCAGGATTTTCCTGAAGACTTGCTTTTACAATATTGCCATCAGCCGTGATAATTTCTGCTTCAATAAGATTATCACAACTCAAACCGCATTTACGTACGAGCCATCCAACTCCACCTCCCAATGTTAGTCCTGCAACACCTGTGGTCGTAATCAACCCGCCTGTTGTTGATAAGCCAAATTGTTGCGTTGCTTTATCAAAATCACCCCATGTTGCTCCCATCTCAACATGCGCCACTTTTTTTTCAGTATCAACTTCCACTTTTTTCATTAATGAAAGATCGATCATAATACCGCCATTACACACTGCATTGCCACTAACATTATGACCTCCTCCTCGTACTGATACAAGCAATTCATTTTTCCTTGCAAATTTTACAGCCTGAATAATATCTTCCTTATCGAGGCATTGAGCAATAAGAGCGGGCTTTCGGTCGATCATCCCGTTCCATATTTGCCTGGCGCTGTCATATTCAACATCGCCCTCGAACAGAATTTTGCCTTTAAATGATGGTTGCAATTCGTTTGCTGCAATAGTAGCATCGATAGAGTTTTGTGTCAGCATGGTTAAAAGATTAAAGGGTAAACAGATAAAAAATGAGAGTGAATAGTAAGATACGGCGGCAAATTCTTTTTTGCAAGTAATTTTTATGGGCCCGGCTTTTGTTCAAATATTTAGCTTCTGTTGCGTCGCACTTTTCAACGCTTTGTTCTTTATTCAGCATGTTCCGGCAAAATGAAAGCGTGTTTATTTAATAACAGCGGAAAATTCACCGTCTTTAACTGTAGCAACAGAATTATACCAATCTACTGTAGTGCCACTGAAAGTGCCTTTAATGATTTTTGTTTCGGGATCATAACTTTTAATAACAATCGTTGTAACTGCTCCTTTCAATTTATAGATCACTCCCCATGCACAGTTAATACATCTTCCTCTTGTGGATAAGGCAAAATTGTTCAACGTGTCTGTTTTATAGGTGCCGGGTCCGATAGCGCCCTGGAAAGCGATCCCTATTTGAAATGTTGTATCGTTAGGATCTGTTGTTTCTTCTCTCAATGAAAGTAAATTATTTACGGAAGTAGCTAAAAAATATGTTCTGTTAATTACACCACGATAGATTATACCTTTTTTTTCATCTGTGTAATGCCACGTGTTGAGATTTTTGTCTTGGGTTGAACTATCTTTTACATCAAGTGTAAATGAACAGGCACTTGTATCAAAACGAACGGTAAAATTTGTAGGATCAGGAGAAATAGGTTTACCAAAAGGTTTAAGCTTAACAAGATAAATGCCGGTGCTATTGAAAGAGCCTGAATCAAAAAATCTTAAACCGTTTTGCACATCCGTTGATATAATATAAGTACCGGGGGAAGTAACATTTACTTTCACTTCAATGAAGGCAGTATCGTTTCCCGGTGTTGTTCCATTATAAAATGTACCGGATATCGTTGAAGGAAAACAAATGCCCGCTTCATCTTTCAATGTTCCCTTAGCACTAAAGTCCCAACTGATTGTTCTCTGGCAACCCGATAGTAATAAAAAGATGAATAATAAAAGACGATCTCCTTTACAGAATTTTTTGAAGATATTTTCCTCTTTCATTATTCTATAAAGTTAATGCATTGGCAAGCGAAAGATATTTAGTTATTTTATTTCATCAACTGCAATTATCAGCGACGATTTTACAGATCAGCGTTCTTTATGTTTTTTTCTTTTTCATTTTCCAGTGTGTCCATTAATTTTTCCGGAACTACATCTTTTGATAATTCCTCAATTTCCGGATTCTTTGCTTCTTCCACTCCCAATTTTTGTGCAATGTCTTTTACCATTGCTATCAAACGTGTTATTTCGTGTTCACTTATCAAACTTACCTGCAAGTCAAGATCAGCACGTTTATCAGCCTGAGCGTCCAAACTGTTTTGACTCATCAAAATAAATGTGGTAAGAAAAATTGCTTCTACCTGCGTTACTAACTGTAGCACGCTAAAATCCGGATCAAAAGGTTTTAAACCAAGCCATCCCATATTCCATATGATCCACATTCCAAAGATCACAGCATGCGTATAAACAAACGCAAGGTTGCCGGTAAACCTTCCGATTCGTTCCGCAATTTTCTCTTCAAAAGGCTTCTCTTTTTCTTCCTTTATTTGCCTGTTTACCAAAGCGGTAATGTTTTTTTCTACAAGCCCCGCCAGGAGAGATTCATTTTTCTTTTCGTTTTCTTTATTATTTTCCATACAGGATCGCTGCAATTATTATGCAGAAGAAATAAATGAACATATTGTCTTTGATGATCTCATATATTATGTTTCTAAGTTTTTAATAAATTAGTTGTTTCTGTTTTCTCATTTGTTACATATTTAGTTTTTAAATTCAATATTTATGAAATACTATTCTGCGCTTCAAACAACAGTAATTGATCCCTCCATTGTTAAAAAAGCAAGGGAATTTGCTATAGCCGTAACTTCTACTACTGATTATTCAGATTCGAATCAATTTTCTACAGAAAAAATTATAGGTGACCATTTTATTAGTAAGATAGGTGAAGAAGCAGCAAAAAATATTTTAGCACAATATGCTGCAGTTGTCGGGCCTGATTATAAAATTTATAGTGCAGAGCAAAAATCATGGGATGATGATTTATATATCAATAATATTGGAATAGCGGTTAAGACACAAAAGAGATCAGCAGCATTAAGATACTCCTTGTCCTGGACTTTCCAGGCAGGACAATTTAGAAGAGATACAATTCTTAATAATAAAGAAGCCTGGGTTGTATTTGTAGAATATAATGACCTTAACCCATATACATGTTGTGTGTATCCGCCATTTCAAATTAAAGAATTAGTATTTGGAGAACCTACGCTTGCCCGCTTGAAAGGGCACAAAAAAGTAGTTTATGCTAATACATTACCACTGAATCAATAGTCATCCGGGAGAAAGAGAGAGAACGTTATTTTTTGATTCAGCTTTTTTATTTTTTTTGACTGTCTTATTTAATTTTCCTATTTCTTCAATATTATAATTAGCAATCAGAATTTCATTACCTGAAATTGAAGAAGCATTATTTCGATTTGTCATTCCATATTGTAGTTGCCACTTCACCTGATAAAAATCTTTATACAACTTTTTAATATAATCGCTATTGTCGTATGTGATTAACCATTTATGATTGGTTTTCTTTAAGCATTCGAACATCAATTGGTGGTCAAACTGCGTATGAAGAATCCCTTTTTTTCCATACAACTTTGATTTTGTAGCAGAGTAATATGGCGGGTCTAAAAAAAGAAAAACATCTTGTCCGGTTTTTTCTATTAAATAAGAATAATCTTCACAATAAAAATCGATATTTTGAATAACCGGAACAGTTTCAGATAATCTTTGAATTGAAGATTGGGTAAACCTCCCTTCAAAAGAACCTTGCGAATAACCGCCACTGTCAACAACACCCGAAAAAGTTATCCTGTTTAGAATAAAAAAATCAATTGCTCTTTGCAATTCTGACAAATCATCATTTCTTCTATCAAGTATATCTTCGAAAAGCTTTTTGCCGTATTCATAACTATCCTCACCGTGCATTTGAGAAATTTTTACTGTATCATAAATTTGCTGCACTTCTTCAATCAGTTTTTGAGAATTGTTTTTTAATTGAGACCAAAAACAATATAATTCGTAATTCAAGTCAGAGGCAGAATAAATTTTTTCTTTGAAGTGCTGCACACAATAAAATGTAAAAGAGCCGCCACCAAAGAAAACTTCTCGTAATTCTTTGCATTCAGGAATAAAATATTTTAGAAATGGAATTGCTCTTGATTTACCACCCGGGTATCTTAATGGACTTTTTATCATGCAGCTTCTATTATTATACCGAAATTATTATTTTTTACTTCTTCAATATTTCATGAGCATGATGATAATCTTCTAAGAGAATTATCTTAAATGAAATTATTTCAATTATAGTGCTATTTCCTGTCAAAATACTTTAATAATCTTTGCAGTTAATCATAAGACTGGTTGAGAATTTTTTTCCATTTAAAAAAGAACTCTGAGATAACATACATTCTCCATCTGTCCAGCTTAAAAATATTGAGTAAAATAGTTTATCAATGTTTTTTTTATTAACATTCAGAAAATTAATGGGACGATAATAAATAAATTCATTTTTGTATTTTTCATGACTGACCATGACAGTGAACAAAGATTTGCAGAATATATTTACAAATGGAATCACATGACACAAAGCACACAATAGAAAGAAGTCACATAGCCATGTGCAATCTATGTTACTATATGCCATCCCGATGAATCGGGACAAGTTGTGGTTCAAAAAAATATTGCCATATAGAAAATTATAAAGCATGCAAATAATCCTTGGAATTATTTTTCATTTTATCGGCGGTTTTGCTTCGGGAAGTTTTTATGTTCCTTTTAAAAAAGTAAAAGGCTGGCATTGGGAAAGTTACTGGATAGTTGGTGGTTTATTTTCATGGCTTATTGTTCCGCCAATCGCTGCATGGCTTACGGTGCCTGGGTTTGCAGAAATCATCAAACAAACGGATACATCAATTTTTTGGTGGACATATTTCTGGGGATTGCTTTGGGGCATCGGCGGATTGATGTATGGATTAGGCATGCGTTATCTTGGTATGAGCCTTGGCAATTCTGTGCTGCTTGGATTTACTTCAGCGTTCGGTGCACTCGTTCCATCTATTTATTACAACTTTCATCCCGAGCCGGGCAAAACAACTTTCAATGATCTGCTCACTACTTCATGGGGTCGTATCGTGCTTGTTGGCGTTGTGCTGTGTTTGATAGGAATTTATATCTGTGGCAAAGCTGGCGTGATGAAAGAAAGAGAACTGCCCGAAGAAAAAAAGAAAGAAAGTATAAAAGAATTCAATCTTACGAAAGGATTAATTGTTTGTATCATCTCAGGTATTTTAAGCGCATGTTTCAATTATGGAATTGAAGCGGGCACGAAAATGGCAGAAGTTGCTAACAACATGTGGAAGCAAGCGCATCCAACAGAAACGATAAATTTTTTATATCGTAATAATGTAATTTATGTAGTGCTTTTGTGGGGCGGACTCACAACAAATTTTGTGTGGTGCATGTATCTCAACGCACGCAACAAAACTTTCGGTGATTACACAAACAGTAAATTTCCATTAGCAAGAAATCTTTTGTTCAGTGCACTTGCAGGCACCACGTGGTTTTTACAGTTCTTTTTTTACGGCATGGGTGAAAGCAAACTCGGCAACGGCGCAAGTTCATGGATACTCCACATGGCGTTTATAATTCTCGTCGCAAATATGTGGGGCTTCGCACTCAAAGAGTGGAAAGGGGTAACGCCAAAAACGAAGACAACAATTATTGCCGGTGTTATCACTATTATATTATCAGTAGCATTGGTAGGTTATGGAAATGCGATTAAGTAGTTGTAAGTAATAAGTATCACGTGTAAGTTTTTTATAAGCCCGGCAGTAGGATAAGTATGATACTTTCGTTGCGTCGCACACTTGTACATTCTTATCGCTATGGATCAGATAATACTGAAAAGTAAACGTTGAATCTAATCAAAGTTAGAAATGAAGTATCGTTGATGATTAGAGAAAAATAGTTGAAGTCTCAGATGTTACTACAGCGTAATCAAGGCGAATGAAGAAAAGTGCTGAATATCTTTTCTTCTTGACTTTTTTGTTACTTTTTGTGTCAAGACAAAAAGTAAATAAAGAAAAAATATTATTATGAATACGACTACAACAAAATTCAAACACGTAAGTTATTTATGGGATGAAGCAAAAGCAGCATTCATAAAAGGTGATGAAGTAGCATTGCTTGTTTATCGTTCCAATTTATTAGGCGCAGATTTGCGACTGACAAACTACGGCGGCGGCAACACATCGTGCAAGGCAATGGCAAAAGACCCGTTAACAGGAAAAGAAGTTGAAGTAATGTGGGTTAAAGGCAGCGGCGGCGATTTGGGAACGATGAAAAGAAGCGGTCTTGCAGCATTGTATGTTGATCGTTTACGCAGTTTGAAAAATGTTTATCGCGGAATAGAGCATGAAGATGGAATGGTAGAATTGTTCAACCACTGCATTTATGATTTGAATTCAAAAGCGCCTTCGATCGATACACCGTTGCATGGATTTCTTCCATTTAAACACATTGACCATTTGCATCCCGATGCAGCCATTGCAATTGCTGCTGCAAAAGACGGGAAGAAAATAACAGAAGAGTTATTCAACGGAACAATTGGCTGGGTTGAATGGCAAAGACCAGGCTTTGATCTTGGTTTAAAACTAAAAGCATGTGTTGATGAAAATCCCGGCATTCGCGGCATTATGCTTGGCTCACATGGATTGTTTACATGGGGTGATACAGCTTACGAAAGTTATATAAACACGCTTGAAGTAATTGAACGTTGCGCACAGTATCTTGAAGACAACTATGGAAAAAAACGCCCCGTATTTGGCGGACAAAAAATTCAATCCTTGCCAAAAGAAGAAAGACTTCAAAAAGCAGCAGCTCTTGCACCAATTTTAAGAGGCTTCTGCTCAAATAGCGATTTGCAAAGTCTCCCTCCTTTGGAGGGACGGAAGGGAGGTCGTATGATTGGTCATTTTACGGATGATGAGCGCGTATTTGAATTCATCAATTCAAATGATCTTTCAAAACTTGCACCAATGGGTACAAGTTGCCCCGATCATTTTCTTCGCACAAAAATTTCTCCACTTGTTTTAAATCTTACCACTGATGAAGATGTAAAAAATGTTGCTGCAATAAAAGAAAAACTGGCTCCGCAATTTGAAGACTACAGAAAGATGTATGCAGAGTATTACAACACTTGCAAACATCCAAATAGTCCTGCAATGCGTGATGCAAATCCTGTGGTGATACTATATCCCGGTGTTGGTATGTTCACTTTTGCGAAGGATAAACAAACAGCAAGAGTCGCTGCAGAATTTTATATCAATGCGATCAATGTAATGAAAGGTGCAGAAGCTGTGAGTGAATACACATCTTTACCAAGACAAGAAGCATTTAACATCGAATATTGGCTGCTTGAAGAAGCGAAGTTGCAGCGCATGCCAAAACCAAAAGCGTTGAGCGGAAGAATTGCATTGATCACAGGAAGCGCGGGCGGTATTGGAAAAGCAATTGCAAAAAAGTTTGCGGAAGAAGGAGCATGTGTTGTGATCAACGATATTAATGAAGAGCGCATGAAAGGCGCGATGGAAGAATTTCAAAAACAATTTGGAAAAGATGCGGCTGCATCAGTTGTACTTGATGTAACAAATAATGAAACGATTGAAAAAGCTTTTGAAGCAACTGTACTTGCATTTGGTGGCGTTGACATTATTGTAAATAATGCAGGCATCAGTATTTCAAAATTAATCACTGATCATTCAATTGAAGACTGGGATAAATTGTATGATATTTTAGTGAAAGGTCAGTTTCTTGTTTCAAAAGTTGGAATTGAAATAATGCGTAAACAAAATATCGGCGGCGATATCATCAATATTGTTTCAAAAAATTCTGTCGTTGCCGGTCCGAACAATGCGGGTTATGGAAGCGCAAAAGCAGCACAGGCGCATCTTTCACGTTTGCTTGCAGCAGAACTGGGTGCAGATAAGATTCGAGTGAATGTTGTAAATCCTGATGCTGTTATTGCAGATTCAAACATCTGGGCAGGAGGTTGGGCAGAAGGCAGAGCAAAAGCTTATGGCATCACGGTTGAAGAGTTGCCTGCATATTATGCAAAACGCACATTACTCAACGAAACAATTTTGCCGGAAGATATAGCTAATGCATGTTTTGCTTTTGTAGGAGGGTTGTTGAATAAATCAACAGGCAATACGTTGAATGTTGATGGCGGCGTGGCGGCGGCGTTTTTGAGATAAAGCCTCCTCTAACTCCCCCCAAAGGGGGAAAATTTTAGTAAGAAGTTCATTAATTGAATCAACTTGATGATTAAAGAACTAAAAGTTGAAATGCTTAATTACAAAAGTTGATAAAGAAATATTGTTCGGTCTTCCTCTCCTTTGGAGAGGGATTAAAGGGTGAGGTCTATGCAGCGAGTTGCATTCAAAATGAAATTACACAAAGGGAAAGAAGACGAATATAAAAAGCGTCATGATGAAATATGGAGTGAACTGAAAGAGTTGCTGAGTCAAGCAGGAATAAAAGATTATTCGATTTTTCTTGATGAAGAAACAAATGATTTGTTTGCTTACCTTACAATCGGCGATAAAAAGAAATTTGATGAACTACCAAATGAACCTATCATGAAAAAATGGTGGAGTTATATGAAAGACATAATGGAAACAAACGCTGATGATTCACCAATTACAATTCTATTGAAGGAGTTTTTTTATCTACCATAATTTTTTAATCAGGATAATCATAGAAATCCTATAAATCGTGGTTCAGACATGCGAATTGAAAAATACAAGATTGATGAATACGATCAATCGTTGCTAAAAGAACACAAAAGAAAGTTTGATTTTATTTCTTCTGAAGTAAAAAATGTTGAAGACATTTTACAAAAGTTAATCGAGTTTCAAATTGCAATTCCTTCTTGGGCATTAGGCACAGGAGGAACACGCTTTGGAAGATTTCCGGGTGGTGGCGAGCCTCGCAGCCTTGAAGAAAAGATTGAAGATATTGGATTGTTGCATGCATTGAACAGATCAAGCGGTGCAATTTCTTTGCATATCCCCTGGGATATTCCTGAAAATGCCGCAAACATAAAAGCACTTGCCGCGCAAAATGGATTAAAGTTCGATGCAATGAACTCAAATACTTTCCAGGATCAGCCGGATCAAAAACTGAGTTACAAGTTCGGCTCAATGCAGCATGTTGATAAAGCAGTTCGCAAACAAGCGATAGAGCACAACATTGAAGTAATAAAATATGGACTTGAACTTGGATCGGAATCATTGACTGTTTGGTTAAGTGATGGTTCATGTTTTCCCGGACAATTGAATTTCAGAAAAGCATTTCAAAATACTTTGGAGAGTTTGCAGGAAGTATATGCAGCGTTACCCGACCATTGGAAAATGTTTGTTGAATATAAGGCTTATGAACCAAATTTTTATTCCACAACAGTTGGCGATTGGGGACAATCATTACTCTATGCAACAAAGCTCGGAAGCAAAGCTTATACATTGGTTGATCTCGGTCATCATTTACCCGGAGCAAACATTGAGCAAATAGTTTCATTGCTGTTAATGGAAGGAAAACTTGGTGGCTTTCATTTCAACGATAGTAAATATGGTGACGATGATTTAACTGTTGGCAGCATAAAACCATATCAACTCTTTTTAATTTTCAATGAACTTGTAGAAGGCATGGATGCGAGAGGAATGCATCACGCCACCGGTCTTGCATGGATGATCGACGCGAGTCATAATGTAAAAGATCCGCTGGAAGATCTGCTGCAATCTATTGAAGCAATCATGATCACTTATGCTCAGGCATTGCTTGTTAACAGAAAAAAATTGGCGGATGCACAAAACAACAAGGATGTTGTTACAGCACAGGAAGTTTTGCAAAATGCATTTCGCACAGATGTTCGCCCACTTGTTGGAGAAGCAAGATTGCGTGCAGGCGGGGCATTAAATCCTTTAGCAGTTTATCGCAATGAAAAAGTAAGAGAGCACTTGATAAAAGAAAGAGGAAGCAAAACGGTGGCGACGGGACTTTGAGAGTTTGTAGTTTATAGTTTGTAGTTATGTGCTTGCTCAATAAAGACCGGAACGTACAAGAGTGCGACGCAACGGAAGTTTGTTTTTTGCAAAAGCCCGGCTCAAAAAAATTTTCTTTAAATATATTTTGTCATCATGGGCAAACAAAATACTATAGCGATTTTTGATATAGGTAAGACCAACAAAAAATTATTTCTGTTTGATGAACAGTATAAAATTTTATTCGAAGAATCTGTAAAGTTCGAAGAGATAAAAGATGAAGATGGTTTTCCATGTGAAGATTTGCAGGCATTGACAAAATGGGTTTGGGAAAAATTTTGGCAAATAACTTCTCACTCAGATTACAACGTACGTGCTGTAAATTTTTCTGCATATGGTGCGAGTTTAGTGCATCTCAATGATCTTTATAAACCGCTTACTCCTTTATACAATTACCTGAAACCTTATCCTGAAAAGTTAAAGAAAAAATTTTATGATACTTATGGTGATGAAAGTGTAATCGCCAAAGAAACTGCATCGCCTGTGCTCGGTAGTTTGAATTCAGGAATGCAATTGTATCGTTTGAAATATGAGCAGCCGGAAATTTTTGCACAACTCAAATATTCACTGCACCTTCCTCAGTACTTATCGTTTGTGGTTTCTTCAAGAAAGGCTTCAGACATAACAAGCGTTGGTTGTCATACGCAGTTATGGGACTTTAGAAAAAACAAATATCATCGTTGGGTTTATGCAGAAGCCTTGCGCACAAAATTTCCGCCAATATATCGTGGAGATAAGATTGTGCACCTTCCAAACGACACAAGAAACGTTGCTATTGGCATTGGTTTGCATGACAGCTCTTCTGCATTAATTCCTTATCTTAAATTATTCAATGAGCCATTTGTTTTGTTATCAACGGGAACATGGAGTATCAGTTTAAATCCATTTAATTATTCGACGCTCACTGATTATGAATTGCATAATGATTGTTTGTGTTATTTAAATTACCAGGGAAAGCCGGTAAAAGCTTCAAGATTATTTGCAGGATACGAACATGAAGAACAAGTGAAAAGATTAGCCAGCCATTTTAATAAGGAATTGAATTATTATAAAACTATTCTGTTTGATAATTCATTGCTTGCAAAGCTGCAGAGAATGAATGTTCCAATAAAAATCAGCAGTGATACAGCAATGCTGCAACGATCTGCATTTGGAAAAAGATCATTGAACAGTTTCGAAACTTATGAAGAAGCCTATCACCAATTAATGCTTGATATAATGACTCAACAAATATTTTCTACAAAACTTGTGCTTGAGCAAACACCGGTGAAAAAAATTTTTGTCGATGGTGGTTTTAGTAAAAATGACGTGTTTATGCATTTGCTCGCGTCAGCATTTCCGAATGTTAAAGTTTATGCAGCAAACATAACACAAGCATCTGCACTTGGCGCTGCGCTTGTGTTACATGATCATTTAAGTAAAAAAAATATTCCGTCGAATCTTATTGACCTGAAATATTATGCTGTTAAAAGCAATGTTATAATATGAACATAGGATTGTTCGTTTAAAATAAAAAATATTGTGGCAACAATGGATGATACTTATGATATAATCGCTGATGCAGATTACAACTTCGGAACTTTCATAGCAGGTCCTTCAAAAACTGCAGACATAGAACAATCATTGGTGCTTGGGCTCATGGTCCAAAACAATGACGGTATTCATATTTGCGGATTGATCAACGCTTCTTCATTCCACATAAACTTATTTAGTATTTTGTGAAAACAAATATTAATTTCTTTTTAATTGTGTTTGGCTACTCTTAAGTCTTCCTCCGTTTCTTTGTTTTTACTTTTATGTGATAGCCGTTCATAAACGGAAGTTTCCAATATCCTATGCAATACTGTAACAAGTATTTCATTGCTATGGTATTGGCTATATGCCGGTGAATGACTAAGCAATAATAATGCTTATGAATCCGATAACCATAGCAAAAAACCTTTCGCTCTTTTTTTGCTTTCTCATCTCAACTTCTATCACCGTTGCACAGTCTTTTAATAATGATTGGATAGACTACAACAAAACTTACTATAAATTTAAAGTTGGTCCTTTTGGTTACGATAATGATGGAGCGCCTATTGAAAAAGGTGTTGTTAGAATTAATGGAACTGCTTTAGCTGCTGCAGGTTTGGCAAATGTTACTGCCGAACAATTTCAATTGTGGAAGGATGGAAAGGAAGTACCGATATTCATTTCAAAAAGTTTAGGCACTTTATCCTCTTCAGACTATATTGAATTTTGGGGCGAAATAGCAAATGGAAATATTGACACGCAACTCTATAACGATTCTTCATTCCAGCTTTCTACTCATTGGAGTTTGGAAAGTGATTCCGCTGCTTATTTTTTAACTGTTAATCCATCAGGCAATAATAAAAGATTACAGCAGATTAATAACGATGTGAACTCAATAAATATATTTCCCGAAAAAAATTTTATTTACACTGTTGGAAAATATTATCGCAACGAACTGAGCCAGGGCTTCGGGGTACTTGATCAAAGCTTGTTTTTATCTGCTTATGATAATGGCGAAGGTTTTACAAGCAGAGCTGTTCGAAACAATAATAATCTTTATGGACAAGGGCAATTAACACAACTTTTTTCTCATCTCTATCCTGATACTTCAATTGCTTTGATGACTGCAAGATTTAGCATGACAGGCAATGCATCTTATGACAGGAATGTAAGAATATTACTGAACAATGAAATGATCAGTGAATACCCAATGGGCTATTTTCTTTCTGCAAAACCGGAAATAAATATTTCCGCTGACGCAATAAAAAATGATTCTGCAACTTTTATTATTCAAAATCTATCTGCTGCCAATGATGATAAATTGCGCGTTGCAACCATTGAATTAGATTACTCCAGGTTGTTTAATTTCGGCGGAGCAACAAGCTTTGAATTTAATATCGATGCCTGTGATAAAGGAAGGTATTTGAAAATAACAAATTTCAACAAAGGCGATG
>Ga0207657_10001129_pt1 | contig 28337 bp, 28 predicted proteins | sample KBSC33metaG_FD_184316 | JGI IMG/M metagenome (GOLD analysis project Ga0207657, IMG submission 184316) | Corn rhizosphere microbial communities from Kellogg Biological Station, Michigan, USA - KBS C3-3 metaG (SPAdes) (version 2) | ecosystem: Host-associated > Plants > Roots > Rhizosphere > Soil ...
ATCACCGCCGCGTATTCGACCAGATCCTGGCCCTGTTCGTCCTTCAGCGTGTTCCAAATCACCTGGCTCTTCGCGTACAGCTTCAAAGTTGCATTGCGCATTTCGAAATCCTCCTGATATAGTTTTCTTCCTCACCGACGAAGGCAAGGTGAAGCCGAGGGAGCAATCGGAGCGCCAATCCTGGAAACTGTGAAAAAAGATGGCGCGACAGGGCGCGGCTGGGGTTGCGTCAAGAGCCAGATCCTCGCGGGTTCTATTAGGTTTATACATTCGCCCACGCGGAGAGAGCGCGCGAACCTGCCGTCCTATCAGTCCCGCGCGAAGGGAGGGTGGCGGGCGCCAGATGTATACGGCCCGTCACGCGTCTCCGGCGGGTGTGTATACGGCTGTTGACGCCAGTACTCGTAGACCTTGAAGAACCTGCCTGAAATGCCGTATATTTCTATCTAATTCCAGGCCTTTTCAAAGTGGCTTTCCAATTGCCATAGCAAGGGCTCCGGTGGTGTCGGTACCGGCAGACGTCATAATGCATTCCATCGCTTGGTGGCCTACGCTTTTTATCGTAATCGTCGCGACGGTGACGGATCTCCGTAGCCGGCGGGTTCCCAACTGGCTTGTTTTCCCGTCCCTGCTCGGAGGTTTGGTGGTGTGTACGATAACCGGAGGCTGGGCGGGTCTGGGCCAGAGCGTTTTAGGCGTATTATTAGCAGTACTCGCGCTGGGCGGTTTCTATTTGGTTGGGGGAATGGGGATGGGCGACGTAAAGCTGTTCGCGGCGATCGGAGCGTGGATCGGCCCGTGGCAGTTGGTTTTTGCGTTCATATTTATGGGACTGGCGGGAGGCTTGATGCTATTAGCGTGGGCCGTGCGCGGCGGGTTTGTTAATGAGACGCTGAGTGGCACGGCGGATCTGATATTTGACTTTCGGAAGCGGGGCTTGCGGCCGCACGCAACGCTAGCTTTGGCGAACCCGAGCGCTCGGAAAATGCCCTATGCGCCGGCCATCGCCATCGGGACCATTCTTTCTTTCTTTGCACTGGCATGAAGGCTACCACTGAATTTACAGCAACGAGAACGAGGACGATGTGATGGCCACTTTTACAGGCGCGACTGAATCACTGAGCATGGGCGCGCTATCGGTAGTGATCATGGGCCCGGATGAGGAGCAGAGGAAGGCTATGGCGAAAGCCCTGGCCGGCCCGCAAGCCACCGTCGCGCGCGAGCTTTCCGGTTATCCCGACGTGGACGAAGTCGCGGATCTGGTGAATGGGGATTACGATGTGGCGATCGTACACCTGGATCCGGATCCGGAGCCCGCGCTGGACGTAATCGAGAGTCTGTGCAGCGGCAGTAATTCGATGACGGTGATGGTGCATTCGGCGCGCCAGGATCCGCAGTTGCTGCTGCGATGCATGCGCGCCGGCGCACGCGAGTTTTTAGCCGAGCCTCTGTTTGCGAGCGTCATCGGCGAGGCCCTGGTGCGTGCCTCAGTGCGACGGGATGAAGTTCGCCGCAGGAAGACGGCGGTGGGAAAGCTCCTGGTATTCACCGGCGCAAAAGGTGGGGTGGGGGTGACTACGGTGGCGAGCAACTTCGCCGTGGCGCTTGCCCAGTACGCCAAAGTGGCGCTCATGGACCTGGATTTGGAGCTGGGAGATGCGGCCCTTACGTTAGGTGTCTCGGCCAAGTTCACGACGCTCGATGCGCTACAGAACGCGGCGCGGCTAGATTCCGATTTCTTGGCTGGTTTACTGACCAAACACGCGTCCGGTCTGGCGGTTCTGGGCGCCCCGGACACGATCCCGCTGGTTCAATCCACAAAAGATGGCATCGGGCGAATGTTGCGCGTGGCGCGGGAAGACTTCGCCTACGTAGTGGTGGACGCCGGCTCGCCCTCGATCGATCTGCACGAGGCGCTTTTTGAAATGGCGAGCACGGTGTATCTGGTGGCTCAGGTCAGCGTGGCCGATTTGCGAAACGCGAATCGCTTCATAACGCGGTACTTCAGCGGCGCGAATCGCGACAAACTCGAGATTATCCTGAATCGCTACGTGGCGCGGAATGTCGAGATCGATGATCTCGCTATTACGAAGGCATTGACCGTGCCCGCAAAATGGAAAATTCCGAACGATTACGCTGCCGCTCGGCGGGCTCAGAACAGCGGAGTGGCGGTCGCATCGGAGAAGAACCACCCCATAGCCCGTAGTTTTGCGCAAATGGCTCAGGCGGCTTGTGGTGAGATCGCCAGCCCGGAAAAAAAGAAGATGTTCGGTTTGTTCTGATGAGGCACCTATCTTGCGTCGCGTGGATGTGCAGGTCTAATAAATGGAAAGCCTGAATTTCGAACAGCTCAAAGCGGATATTCACCGGACTCTGATCTCGAAGCTGGACCTCGAGAAGCTGGCCAAGGTGCAACCCACCCGAGCGAGACAGGCAGTGGCCACGCTCGTTGACGAGATTGTCTTCGAGAACAAAATGCCGCTAAACGCGGCGGAGAAGGAAAAGATCCAGGCCGACTTGCTGGACGAGGTTTTCGGGTTGGGTCCGCTCGAAGCACTGTTGCGCGATCCCAAGGTGTCCGACATTCTCGTGAACAACAAGAATCTGGTTTACATCGAGCGCGGCGGTATCCTTGAAAAGACCGATGTGGTGTTTCGCGACGACCGCCACATCATGCAGATCATCGATCGGATTGTCTCGAAAGTCGGCCGAAGAGTGGACGAATTGTCGCCCATGGTGGACGCGAGACTTCCGGATGGCTCCCGTGTAAACGCGATCATTCCTCCGCTGGCGTTAGACGGGCCGGCTTTATCCATCCGGCGCTTTGGAACGGGCCCCCTTTCGGCCGACGCACTGGTGGGCTTAAAAAGCGCCTCGGCTGAGATGTTGCAAATTCTTGCCGCCGCGGTGCGCGCCCGCATCAGCATTCTCATCTCGGGAGGAACCGGCGCTGGGAAGACTACCTTTTTGAACTTGCTCTCGCAGTACATCCCGCCAACCGAGCGACTCGTCACCATTGAGGATGCGGCGGAGCTTCAGCTCAACCAGGAGAACGTAGTGCGCCTTGAAACGAGGCCACCCAATATCGAAGGCCAGGGAGCGATACGGCAGCGACAGCTTCTGATCAACAGTCTGCGTATGCGGCCGGATCGTATTATCATCGGCGAGGTGCGCGGCGAAGAAGCGTTCGACATGCTGCAAGCCATGAACACGGGTCACGAGGGATCCATGACGACGATTCACGCTAACAGTCCGCGTGACGCTCTCTCCCGGCTCGAATCGATGATAGCCATGGGCAACATGAATTTGCCGGAGCGAACCGTGCGCCAGCAGATCACGTCGGCGATCAGTATTGTGGTCCAATGCTCGAGAATGAGCGACGGCACCAGAAAAGTGACAACTATCTCTGAGATCACGGGAATGGATGAAAACGTGATCAGCATGCATGAAATCTTCGCCTTTCAGAAAAAGGGCATTGGACCGAACGGAAATGTCGTCGGAACGTTTCGACCGACCGGCATCCGTCCGAAGTTCCTCGACCGGCTGCGTGTCGCGGGCATTCAACTTCCGGCCGCGCTGTTCGAGACTTCGCTGGAAGTTGCATGAGGAAGGAGAAATAGATGCTGCTACCGGTGATTGTCTTCATTGGCGTTTTCATCGTCGCCGCGCTCCTGATCGCCGCAACCGGAGTCGGGGCTTCTGAGCGCTTGAAGCAGACGCTGCGCCGTTTGGAGGCTCTGCTGGTCACCGAAGGCGTCACCCGAGACGAGCAAATTAACGTGCAGAAGGGTGAGTTGCTCAGCTCGATTCCGCTGGTCAACCGGATTCTTGTGGGGCTCGAAATTGCACCGCAGTTGCGCCGGCTGCTGTATCAGGCGAATGTCAAATGGACGGTCGGCGGTCTGTTGCTGGTTTCAATCGCAGCCTGGGCGGTGACTGCCTACGCGATCAATTTAAGAACCGGTCAATTTTTGATCGCCGTGCTGGTGGGATTAGTACCCGGGGCTCTTCCCATTGCTTATGTGCGCTGGAAGCGCACAAAACGGTTCGACAAGTTTGAGGGGGGCTTGCCCGCGGCGCTCGACCTCATGGTGAGCGGACTGCGCGGCGGCCACGGCCTGGTTTCCGTCCTGGGCCTGGTAGCCCGCGAAATGGGGGACCCGATCGGCCCCGAATATCGCATATGCTTTGATGAGCAAAACTATGGTCTGGAATTGCGCACGGCACTCGAGAACCTATGTATTCGAGTGCCGATTCAAGACAATCGTATTATCATGACCGCGATTCTGATACAAAAGGAAACCGGTGGGAATCTGGCCGAGGTTCTGGAAAAATGCGCAGTTGTGATTCGTGAGCGATTCCGGCTAAAACGTGAGATTCAGACAAAAACTGCGCAGGGACGCCTCACCGGCTTGGTTCTTTCTTTGATGCCCGTCGGGCTGGCGACGGGGATGTATATCTTGAGGCCGGAGATCGTCAGCCTGCTGTGGACGCGCCCCGCGGGTCTGAAAATGCTTTATACCGGGGTGGTGATGATCATCCTGGGATCTCTTATCATCCGGAAGATCGTCCGGATACGCGTGTAAGGACTTTTCGCTATGGGAATTGCTCTTTTTGCATTCATCGCCGTTTTTCTGCTGATCGCCAGCGCCGGACTCTTCGTGTTTTATCGGGCCGGGATGACGCAACGGCTGGCAGTGGCTATCTCTCCGGATACCGAGCAAGAGACTTGGTTGAGCCGGCTGCGACCCAACCGGGCGCGGGCCTCCATCAAAGCCGCGGTCCAGCCGTTCGACCGGGTTCTGCCGAAGAGCCCGCAAGAGGTCTCAGTAGCCCAGCAACGTCTCATTCGCGGCGGTCTTCGGGAGGACGGTCATCTACGAGTTTTTTATGGCGCGAAAGTACTGCTACCAATGTTCCTCTGCGTTGTGGTGGCAGTCGGCGGGGTGACCAGCCAGATGAGCCCGTTCTATGCCTATACTCTGGCCTTGGCGGTGGGCTATCTGCTGCCGGACTTTTGGTTGGGCCGACGGATCAAACAACGGCAGACAAATATCCGGCTCGCACTTCCCGATTTCCTCGATCTGATGCGCATTTGTATCGAGGCCGGGTTGAGCCTGGACCAGGCGCTTGCCCGCACTACAGAGGAAACGCGTACAAGCCACCCGGAGATTGCAGACGAGATGGGATTGGTCACTCTCGAGCAACGCGCCGGGCGCCCGCGAATTGAGGCTTGGAGGAACTTGGCCGATCGTATCGATCTGGAAGTTATCCGGACGCTGGTTAGCGCGATCGTTCAGGCGGATCAGTTTGGTACAAGCATCGCCAAGACCTTGCGGATTTATTCGGAAAATCTGCGCACACAGCGGCGGCAGCAAATAGAGGAAATAGCGGCAAAAATGGCGGTGAAGTTGGTATTCCCGCTTGTTTTTTTCATCTTCCCCAGTATATTTGTAGTGGCGCTGGGGCCGTCGCTGCTGGCGATATCGGACTCATTCAATAAGTACTTCAAATAATGTGACGAGAAAGGAGAAGAAATGGACAACGTTACCATCATACGAATTGTGGCCGGTGTATTGTTCGTGATCGTGCTGCTGTTTCTCATTCAACGGCGTCGAACTAAGGTTCGCTAGAGGTAACTTAGCGAGGGATTTTCTTCCCGGCCTTCCGGGAAGTGCCTGGTTTCGAGGTGAGTTAGTATCGCCCTCTGTGGAGCGCTAGGCGGCCGGCCAGCATGAGCGTCGGCATTTTTTCCGGGTCGAAAACTTGAGGCAGAAGAGGGGTCGATATCAAATTATCAACGGGCAGGACCAAAAAAACGGTGAATCTGCACTGTGTCTTCAATCGGACACGGGAGTCCTTTCTAAGCTTGAGTGTCACGTTGGCGGATACTCATTTTGCGCGGCTGAAGGGCCTGGTTGGAAAGCTCCGGCTCAAAGGCGACGAGGGGATTTGGGTGGTTCCCTCCCAGGGGGTGCATACGATTGGCGTGTTATTTAGCATCGATTTACTTTACCTGGACAGCGATGATCGTGTGATCGGGATCGAAGAGTCGTTCGGCACGTTCCGAATCGGGCCGGTACGAACAAATTGCGCCAGCGTACTAGAGTTGCCTCCGCGCACAATTTATTGCTCACAAACCCAGGTCGGCGATCAACTTTTGATTTGCCGGCCGGAGGTCATGGAGACGTTTCTGCGGGACCACCCAGGTACGACTCGCAGGGACATAGCTAAGGAGCAGGAAGGGGCATTTACGGAAGAGCCAAGTGTGAAGGCGAGCGTAACGCGCGAGTAGGTATACACGGAGGGCGCCGGCCTCCGGGGCCGGTATTCGGGGCTGCTACCCAGGGACGATCGTGGAGATTACGATGAAGCGACATGACGGAAATTCGGGCGATGCGACGACAGCACACGGGCTGGCGCGGCCGGTTGCGCGTGGCGGCCATCGCATTGTGAGGCGGAAGAGCAATGGCGGCCAAGCCATGGTGGAACTGGCGCTAGTCGTTCCTTTTGCGTTCTTTCTGATCGTGCTCGTAATGAATTTCGGCGGCTTGATCAATGCCTGGATTTCGGTGGCCAATGCCGCGCGGACGGCTGCGGACTACGCCATTTTAAGCGGATCGTCGGCGGGCCTCCCCACGATAGCGACCTCTACCACGCTTCAAAATCTCATCAACGCGGATATGGCAACGCTTCCGAATTTGAGCTCGTCCAATCCGACAGCTTGCGTGCGCTGGAACGATAATGGGACGCTCACCATCATCATGGAGATGCCCAGTGGGGCGTGCGCAACCTACACCAGCCCGCCTTCAGACGGCGAAGCCATTGCCGCCGGCAACCCCTCAACTTACATCAACCTGGCGGTCGACGTCACCTACACTTACACGCCATTTTTCGTCAGCTCCAGGTTTATCAACTATGCGCTGCCGAACATTCCCACCAGCGTTCATCGGCGCGCGGTCATGAGGATTCTATGAAAACCGTCAGCGCCTTCTCCCGTCAGCGCACAGCAGGCAGCCGCCGCGGGCAGGCTCTGGTGGAGTTTGCGATTGCAGCGCTGGTGCTTCTCATGTTGATCTTCGGCGTGATCGAGATCGCGCGGATCTTCCTGGTATACACAACGATTACCGACGCGGCGCGGCAGGGTGTTCGTTACGCCATTACGCATGGCACGCCTCCGGCCGGGCCATCCACCACCGGAACCGCCACCAACACCGACGTCAGCAACATGCAGACAGGTGTGCAAACTGTGGTGAAGAGCTTTCTCGCGCCCGGCACCGTCAATATTAACGCCGCGGGCCTTACGATTAACACCACATTCCCGAACATGAGTTGTGCCGGAGCGACGCCCAGTTCCGCGTGCAGCGGGACAACGCCAGGGAACCTCGTCCAAGTTACCGTTTCCTATCCCTACGATTTACTCATATCCTATTTCCCGATCAACGTGACGCTAGCGGGCACCAGCCAGGGGGTAATCACATGGTAAGGATTGCAGCGCACAGGAAAGCGAAACAGGGTGGCCAGGCAATCGTGCTGGTGATTCTTTCGCTCGTGGTCTTTCTATTCGGCGCGATGGGTTTGGGCATCGACGGCGCCCAGCTCTACGCGCAACGGCAGATGGCGCAAGCCGCCGCAGATGCCGCCGCACAAGCCGGAATCGTCACCATCTTCAACGGCAGTACAGCCATTGGCACCACGGCCTACTACTGCACGGGAACCACAACCAGCCCGTGCGACTACGTGGCTAAAAATGGATATACTGCGGGAACCTGTACCTCTCCGGCGAACGCGGCTCCCGGAGCCGACTGCATCAAGGTCGATCCAAACCCCGGAGTAGCCGTTTCTAACCTGGATGCAGGAACGCCTAACGAACTCCAGGTCACGATCACCCGCGCCGTCCCCATGACCTTGATGAAGATGATCGGGTTTACGAACCTGAATGTAACCGCACGGGCGACGGCCGCGATTTTGGATGTTATGGCGCCGGTGCCCATTATTGTGACGCAACCCTGGCAAGCGGATTCGTTCGATGTGAACAGCGGATCGGCCACGATTACAATTACCGGCGGGCCGCAGCGAAGTATTCAGGTGAACTCGAGCGACTCCGGTTCGATTGGCTCGCCCTTTCACAATGGCGTGGACTTGAGAACAGCCGGCCCGAACGGAACCGGTGCCGATTTTGGCGACTTCGGTGGTCCGAGCAGTGCAAGTGCTGTACTGCTGACCCCGCTCGGAAGCACCGAGCATTTCCTTCAACCAGCCGATCCGATCGATGATCCGCTAAAAGATGTTGCGGCTCCTAGCGTTCCAACGAGTGCCCCGGCACCTGTCGCGCTGGCCAATGGCGCGTATGGCTGCCCTTCGTCACCGTTTAAGCCTTGCCTGCTCTACTTTCCTGGCACCTATACCAGCGACATCAACATTCTGAACAATACAGCAGTCTTTACTCCGGGCATCTACTATCTGAATGGTGCGGGCTTCTATTCTGGCGCGCATGGCTACGTACAAATGGCAACGGGCTTGACCGACAGCGGGCCGGCGAGAGCCTATGCACTTACCGGTTTTCCACCCCAAATTAACCCGGGTGGCGTGACATCGTGTTGCGGAACAACTACGTCGTGGGACGGGACGCAAACCAATGGGGGTGTCTTGTTTTACTTTACCGGCCCAACAACGACAGGTTCGTGCCCTTCTGCGAATACCGCAACCGCGAACGGAAGCAACGCAGACACAATGAATATCGGATCTAACGGCGACGTGAATCTCATTGGAGCGCCGTCAAGCAGTTCCTACAAAGGCATTCTCTTCTTCATAGACCACAACGCGGGATCGCGATCTGAGCGTCTCGGGGGCGGAGGCAGCATGACTCTTTATGGAACGATCTATACCACGAACTCCAAAAGCCAAATGGGACTTACCAGCTCAGCCTGCAGCCTGAACCAGCAGTTGTATATCAATGGCAGTTCGGGGTCGACCACGACGATTACCGGAGAAATTATCACCAGCACGCTCCATATCGGCGGCACCGGGGGAATCACAATGTCGCTGAGTCCCCTTGCCTTGATTACGGTCCGGCAGATCGCTCTCGTGAATGGAGAATGATAATACCAATTGCTCCCGTAATACGGCATAAAAACTGAACGGCGAATTGGTCCCTCCGGTCCTCGGCGAGGGCCCTTTCAACGGGTCGGCGCAATGGAAATTGACCGCCTTATCAAATATCTGGTGGACCATCCGCCTATAGCGTTGTCGGCTGGAATGATACTGATCCTTCTGTGGCTATACAAGTCCAGTCAGCCAAGATGAGCTGGTCGTCTTTCATGTGCGCTGTGCTTCCAATGATCGGTGGTGGAAAAGGATCGCGAGATGAGTCTCGTCAGCTCGCGGTCATGTTCTTCGGCGTTCTCTTTTTCGTCGATCGGGCTGCATGACGAATACTCACAATTTAAGCGGCAATGGGGGATTGACGCTGATTGGCACGATCTATATGGCGGAGACGGTCGCCATGATGGGCCAGACTAGCCCTACCACATGCGGCCAATTTCAAATCCTGTCGCTGCAGGGAATTCGCCGCGCAACGTGCCAGAACCCTGATTTGATGGTATATTGGCGAGGAAGATCGTGCCAGCGTTTCCGGGAAACATCGGTGAACGCGGCCCGAGCAACAGTAGCGGAGACGCCCAGACACTATTCTGGGAAGCTTAGGAACCAGGAACGAGGAGGCAGACTCTGAGAACATCGCCGACGGTTGGAATCGCACTTCTTATCTTGACGTTCTCAGCCGGATCGGCTGCTCAGAATGCTGCTTCCGGCGGCGTTGTGCCGGCCGGCATCTACGCCAATCACGAGAAAGTGGCTGCGGCGCTCGCCAAAGGCGGCCCGTTGATCGACAATCCGAACACGCCGGCTGCCATCAAAGTTTCGGGTTCCCACCGTGATAAAGCCGGGGTCGTTGAAGTGCATGAGAAAGAGACCGACATCTTCTATGTCTCCGATGGCGAGGCGACGCTCATCGCCGGTGGAACAAGAGTAAAGGCGAAGAATGGGGCTGCGAACCATGAATACGACATCGAAGGTGGAAAGAATTTTCATCTGACCAAGGGCGACATCATGGTTATTCCCGCAGGCTCACCGCACTGGTTTAAGGAAGTTCCGAAATCGATCAGCTATCACGTGGTCAAATTGACGACTCCAGCGGGCGGTACCGGCAAGGACGTTACATACGTCGATCATGACAAGGTTGCGGCCGCCCTGAATAGCAAGGGAGAGATTTTCTCAGCTCCGAAATTGAGACTCTCCGGCGGCTATCGCACAGGCCCCGATCAGCCCGCCAACTACGGCGCCAATCCGGAAGTTCATCCGACCTCGATCGATATTTTCTACTGTATCGACGGCGCCGCTACCGTCGTGACCGGCGGCAAGGTTGTTGGTATGAAAGAGAGCGGAGATAATCGGATGGCCGGCGCGAAAGTCGAACAAGGCCGGGCCGACCATATGACGAAAGGCGACTGGCTGTTGGTCCCTTCGGGAACGCCCCACTGGCATACTGAATTCCCGAAGCCTTTCGGTTTTTACCGCTATTTATTGGTGAAGGTGCAGGAATAGCGGCAAGCGGACAGACTTAATATCCGAAACATCGCCTCTTCCGGCAAGTAGCGGGGACGCGGGGCAGCGGTAATTCACTGTACACCAAACCTTTTCATGCCAAACCTCCAACCCGCGCGGTCCTAAACTCTCGCTGACGCACGCGACTCTGGTGTTCAATCTCATGGGCGGCAATCTTAAACGGGTTCCAGCCCGCGTTCCCGAGTCTTTTATCCAACTAGTCGAACCTGCGCAGCCAGATATCGCGCACAGAGATTTTGCACGGCTGGCTTTCGATCTCGAAGCCGATGAGTCCCGGTTGGTTATTGACGGAGTCTCGGTTGTCATCGATGAACACCGCCATCAACTGGCCGTTCATGATATGCATCATCACGCCGCCGCGCGCGATGATCTCGTAGTCGTTCCACTCGTTTACCTTCACATAACCACCCAGTGCCTGCTGGTCGCCGATATTGGCAACGAGGCGGTTCGTCTGGCCGGGCAGCGCCTGCGTTACCTGGCCGCGATATGCGAGGATGCCCTGCATTGTGTTTTCCGAGTACCACTGGCCGGTGTACGACGCGCTCTGTGCACTGATCGGGAACCAGAAGTCTGCCTGCGGGCCGGTCATCATAAATTTGAGGTCGTACGGCGGCAGGCCGGCGGGCTGCGGACGTGTCCAGGGTACGCCGGTGAGGCTCCGGTATTGAATGCCGCCACCGCCGCCTTTTTCGATCTTCATCTGGAGCTTCAAGTCGAAGTCACGGGTTTTGGCGCCGCGATAGACGATGTAGTTGTTGCCCTTTGGATGGCCCGCTAGTGTCTCGCCCACCATGACGCCGTCTTCGACGCGCCAGATGTTGGGATCGGCGTCCCAGCCGGTAAAGGTCCTGCCGTCGAAGATCTCCTTATAGCTCGTGTGCTCGTCAATGTCATAGGGCGCGGGGGCGTGAAACTTCGGCATACCAAGGAGTTTTTCGCCGTGTGGCCCCACCTGGGGCGGTCGCGCGGCGGGAGACTCCAGTGCCGGAGGAACGGACTGGGCCAGGAGCACGACCGGGACTGACAAAAGAAAGATACCCAGTCTGGCTGCTGGCAAAACTGACCGACGAACGAAGCGCGGATAAGGGCGATACGACGCGAGCATGGTGTTTCGTGCCTCCTTATTGAGACGATTCGGGAACACTAGGAGTCTATCGTGATCGAGTCTTTGAGGAAAGCTTCGTGAATGAGGCCAATTGACGGTGCAATTACAAGTGAGGGTCGCTATCGCAGCCACGCCCGCGCTATGATTCAGTGCATGTGGAAGAAAGTCGTCGCGCTGCTCATGGCCGCCGCGGCGTCTCGCGCCGCCGATCTGCCCACGGGCCAGATTGTCGACAGCGTTGAGTGCGCCTTGGACGATACCCAGCATTATGCACTGTATCTTCCTTCGAACTACACGCCTTCCCGGCAATGGAGCGTGATTCTCGCGTTCGACGGGGGCGCGCGCGGGCGAGTGCCTGTGGAGCGCTATCAGCAAGCCGCCGAAAAGTACGGCTACATCGTGGCTGGATCGCTCAACTCGCGCAATGGTCCCTGGGAAGTGAGCATGAAAGCGGCGAAAGCCATGACGACGGACGTGAAGGCGCGATTTTCCATCGACCCCAAGCGCGTGTATACGGCAGGCATGTCAGGAGGGGCGCGCGTGGCGATGAAGATCGCGCTCGAGTCCAGACAAATCGCGGGAGTGTTTGCTTCTAGCGCCGGCTTCCCGGATGAGTTCATCGCGCGGCTTCCCTTCCCGGTATTCGGCTCGGCCGGCACGGACGATTTCAACCACATGGAGATGTACCAACTGGATCGCCGCATGACCAGCGCGCACCGGGTACTGTACTTCGAAGGCGGGCACACGTGGTTGCCCGCGGAATTGGCCATGCAGGGGGTGGAGTGGATGGAACTGCAGGCCATGAAATCCGGCTTGCGGCCACGCGACACGGCTCTGCTGGACACGTGGTTCGCGACGCGCGTGGAGCGGATAAACACGCTCCCGGACAACGCGGAAACGCTGCGGGCGCTGATTCATCTGATTGCCGACTTTGAAAGTCTCGAGGACGTCAGCAAGTTCGCGGAGCGCGCCCGCCGGCTGCTGAAGCAGCAGGACGTCAGGGCCGCCCTGAGCGAGGAACCCAAGAACGAGGAGCGTGAATTGCACGTGCAGGGAGAACTGTTTGAGCTTCGCGACCGGTGGTCCAATGGGGCGAGCTTCGCGAAGTTGAAAGAGCGCGTCACAGCGCTGCTGGCGCAATCGAAGGCAGCGGACGATTCCGAGGACCGCCGCATCGCGCGCCGCGTGCTCGCTAATTTCGCCGCGTCGGCGCGCGGCATTCGTGATCCCCAATATCAGGATTTGCTGGATGCGATTCGGGTGCCGGCGCCGGGGAGATAACGGGGCGCTGAGACGTGCCTGAGTCGGAAGTTCCTCTGGCAGCCCGGCCTGGCTCCCGAAGCGCCATTCACGAGCTAGCGGCGTCACTGTAGCGCTTCAAATGTGCGTCGGGGTCACAGATCAGATTGAGGGCGGGCCTCACCCTACTTAGCCACCTGATGAGGCACGTCCTTCTCGTTCTCGCAGATGTTTTCGATCAGGTCGGCATCAGGAATCGCACTGAAATCAACCTTGAACGTCCACGGTCTCGTGTACATTTTGGGATCATCGATGGTGCCTTCCATTTGCAAATGCCCCGCAGTGAGGCGCTGGAATCGTTCTGTCACGCGCAATTCCTCGGAATGCGGCAACCCCAGGCCGTCAAGCCATGATTCATCGTTGAATCCCACGGTTTGTACTTCGAACGATTCGCCGATCCACTTTCCGACGGAGTAGCCGTACCAGGCTGGATTCATCGATTGCGGGTGCTTGCGGCCGTCGGTGAAAATCTGCCGGAAATCCACAAACGCCTCATAAAGAATGAGTGTAAGGCCGGGAGTCTGAACGATCTTGAACGGATCGGGCGGAAGCATGGCGCCAGGAACACCGTGCGGAAGACAGCGCTCCGATGGCCGGCCGCCTCCGTTGCGCGCCGCGCGTTCCCTGAAAATCTCCGCCGCTGCAGGCCGCAGAGGGATCTGCGCATTCTTCGGCATGAACCAGCTCAGGGTGAATGCAAGCCCCTTGTCGTTGCTGCCCGCCGGAGTGCTCTCGCCTTCCCTGCGGATCCAGACGCCCGAGAGATCCGGATTACCATCGGGTGCACGAGGCGCCTTCGCTGTCAGGTCCGGCTTGCCATCCTTGGTGCGTGGAAAGCGCGGGTCCGGCTGATTGAGCCACTGCGCCGTCATGGGTGAGGATACCAGAACTGCAAGCAATAGAGTGATGAGCATCTTGATCTGAAGGCGCATTAGAAAGCTGTTCCCTGTTTTGAAGCTTACAACAGCGTGCCCAATGGGAGCACTCCGCTCGATGCTTGCCATTCACGGGAACCTCCAGACGTCCACGCAGGAAACTACGGCGATGAGCTGCACCCAGATGGAATCCGTCTGTGCAAGCGGCCATCATCGTCTGCATCATCGAAGCAGGAAGATCTCAATGCGATCGACAAACGTGGCGTGTCGCCGTTGCACAAAGCCGTACGGAGTTGCGCCGCGGCCGTATGAGGACCAGTACCAGCGATGCGAGCTTCCTGATTCGGTACACTGTCCGGTATCAGTGATATGCAGTAAGAGCGGAGTTCAGGATGGTTTCTCGACGGACAGTAATGCTTGGCGCTCCCCTGGCGTGTGCGGGAATGTTGCGCGGAGCGAATGAAGCGGTGAGCGAGTTCATTTTTGACTCCGCACCGTTCCCTTCGTGTCATGCGTCGACTGTGGTGGAGTTGGCGAATGGCGGCTTGATGTCTGCATGGTTTGGCGGCACCGGCGAAGGCAAACCGGATGTCGCTATCTGGGCTTCCCAACGTGCTGCCGGGAAATGGGCAGACCCCGTGGAGATGGTTCGGGAATGGCAGACTCCCTGCTGGAACCCGGTGCTGTTCTACACCAAAGACGGCCGGCTGTGGCTGTATTACAAATTTGGAACGTCGCCGTCTCAATGGACGGCGGGGCGGAAGTATAGCACTGACCATGGGAAGTCGTGGTCGGCGGTGGAGCATCTGCCGGCGGGGATTTATGGGCCGATTCGAGCGAAACCTCTGGTGATGGAGGATGGCACGATTGTCAGCGGCAGCTCGGTGGAGAGCTACCGCAGTTGGGCTGCCTGGATTGAGAGGAGTACGGATGGCGGAAAGACGTTCTCGCGCATCGGGCCGATTATGGTACCGGAGGTTAGTGATGGTGCAGATGATGGCAGGTCGACGCGCGGTTTGATTCAGCCTTCGGTGATTTCGTTGGGTGGGAAAAAGCTACGAATGTATGCGCGGTCGACGCAAAATATCGGACGGGTGTGCGTGGCGGATTCGGCGGATGCGGGTGTGACGTGGACGCAGGCTCGTCCACTGGATGTCCTGAATCCGAATTCAGGGATTGACGCCGTGGCTCTGCGGGATGGCCGGGTGGTGTTGGTTTACAACAACACTGCCAAGGGACGGTCGCCGTTAAATCTGGCGGTGAGCCGGGATGGAGAGAAGTTCACAATGTTCCGCACGCTGGAGGATACGCCGGGTGAGGAGTTTTCGTACCCGAACGTGATTCAGGGTAGGGACGGCGATCTGCACATGGTATACACATGGCGGCGGAAGAAGATTCGGTATGTGAAGTTGGCATTGGCAGACGTGCCGAAGTAGTCGGCGCGTCTTTGGGGGGTTTGGGAGGCGGCCGGATCCTGCCGAGTGTGCAAACTACCGCTTCATGCGGTTACCTTCGTCCGACCTATCTTTTTTCTCGCATGGATGGAGTGAACGTAAGCCCGACCAATATCCCATCTGCATCGAGGAACCGACTCACCGTCTGACCCCATGGTTCCGTCTTGTTCTTGATGAGCATTCGATGTCCCATCGATTCAAGTTCCGCAGTGGCTCTTTCGACATCGTCTACATCGAACTCAAGCCAAGCGTGGGGAGCCGGCAAATTGTCCGGCCACAGGCTGCTACCGAAACACGACTCCGCCGCTTGGGAGAGTGGCCAAAGCGAAAAGTTTTTGGCGCCGTTAAGAGCTTCGGTGTGGAGATAGCCTCCCTGCTCCTCTTTGAAAGAGATTCCGAGGGCTTTGCCATAGAGGCTGCGGCTGGCATCTAGATCGCGGACGATCGGCCCAAAACCTGCGATGAACAGAATCCTCATTTTTACAAGTCCCTGTGCAGGACTTTCGTCCAGGCGCGCCGATTCAACCGTGCTCATAAAACACACGAGCGAGATGCGGCGGCTATTTAAACCACGGGCGTCGGTCTTTCACCGGCGCTCCGTTATCTCTTACTTCACCGGCATGGCGGTATCGCGCTTCATCGATTCTTTCAGAAGCTCGATCGCCTTTGATTCATTTGCGCCCTTACCGCTTATCATCACGTGAACGGCACGCGCTCCATTGAGAGAACCCGCGTGCCAGCCGCCCATCTCCGGAACAACAAACGCCTGGGCTCCAATGTCCGGCAATTTCTTGTAACCGGCCGCCCCGGAAGGTTTCTCATGATATCGAGCCGGAACTACTTGCACCAACACGGATCCGCTTTGTCCGGTGGTAGTCCATTGGCAGCCGGTACCCACCGCGGCGTTTTCCGCGTGATCCACGGCTTGGCCGATATACTTACCGGCCTCCGCTTTAGTAAACATTTTGCACTGCCTGTTATCGGCTGCGACGCCTGCATTATCGCCTTTCAGAGCGGCCGCAAGTTTTTCGGCTGCGGCCTTGTCTTGCGCGAAACTGGCAGCGCACCCGGCGCAAAGAAAACAGACTGCGATGAGAAAAGTACGGTTCATTTTAACTCCCTCTGTCAGTATTGCAGATTGGCGCGACTTGCCCCATCGCAGATTCGATATCCAGGCCGGTGCTTTGCCGCACACCGGCGCGAAGCTGACCGCTCACAATGACTGGTTAATGACTTGTCGGGCGCTTGTACGAGATGCGCGTTATCCGTCAAAGCAGTATGACTTCCCAGCCCCGCCTGGGACCAAACGCCTGGGGGGCTAGGCGTCGGATAGAGGTCCAAGGGAGATAAGTCACAGCCGTCTACCTTCCATGAACTTTGTTCGGTGCACGTGATTGGAAGTCATGCGATTCCCTCGCCGCAAGGCGGCGTCAATGCGGAATCCAGCGACGTATACTACGTGTCATGCGCCGACTACTCATCCTCCTGACCGTGTCCGTTGCAGTGGCCCAATCCCCAGTGGGACCGCAGGGCAGCACGTTTGAGGGGCAACCTGCAGTCACACTGTCAAATAACAAGCTGCAGATGACTGTCATGGTACAGGGCAGTTCGATCGCCAGCCTGGTCATGACAGACGATGCCGAAAAGCTAAGTCCGTATTGGAACCCCACGCGCCTTGCGCGGGAGGTGGGACGCACAGTTCAGTTCACCGGATCCTTGGGCCATTTCGTGTGTGTCGACGGGTTTGGACCGGCTTCCCCTGAAGAACGCGCAGCGGGCCTGCCCATGCATGGCGAAGCGCACGTAACAACTTTCCAGATGAGCGCGGGCAAAGAGACCGGCGGTAGTTCCTTGACCTTCACCGCAAAATTACCAATCGTGCAGGAAGTCTTTACGCGCAGTTTCCGTATGGTTGAGAGCGAAAACGTGGTGTATGTCGACAGTCGGCTGGAGAACTTGATGGGTTTTGACCGACCCGTCAACTGGGCAGAGCACGCGACCATCGCCGCGCCATTTCTCGAACCCGGCATCACTACAGTGGAAGTCTCGGGTTCGCGTTCGCAAACTCGCCCGTATGTGGAGAGCCCGACGCTTGGGAAAGGACAGAATCAGACTCAGCGCCGGCTGACCTCCGGGCAGGACTTCACCTGGCCCATGGCTCCGGGTCTCGACGGGAAAACAATTGACCTTCGCGCGACCCCAGGGAACCCGCACTACCTCGATCACGCTGCTACTTTGCTCGATCCCTCGCGGAGATTGGAATGGGTGGCGGCGCTCAACTCAAACAAGCGGTTCATACTCGGTTATGTCTTCAAACGTGAGGAATACCCGTGGCTTCAGCATTGGGGCAGCTACCCGGCAGATACCCAGGTGGTGCGCGGGATGGAATTCGGCACACAACCGTATGATCTGCCGCGGCGCGAGATCCTCACGGATGGCCCAATGTTCGGCACGCCCGTATACCGGTGGCTGCCGGCGAAGTCTAAAATTGAATCGCACTTTCTACTGTTCTACGCGCGCGTGCCGGAGGGGTTCCAGCACGTGGACGACGTCAGGCTGGAAAATGGCCGCATCGTGATTGAGGATAGGCGCGCGCAACGACAGGTCACGCTGGCAGCGTCGAGAGGGTTATAGGGACAATCGGCCGGTTTTGGGGCCAGAACAGACCGGGTCATGAGCCGTGTACCGGTCCGACAGAAAGCGTGTAGTTCGCAGCGGCTCACTATTTAACTGGGCCTTCAGCATTTTCCCGGCCGCTGAAGCTGTACCACGATTTGTTCGAAGAATCGGGCTGCCACTGCACCCGTAGTTAATTCGCGGTGCCAGGACATTGACAGGACCGCAGACCTTCGGGCAACGCATTGGCCATCCGCGACCATAGCTCTTTCCGCCACTCTGCCGAATGCGAACTGCAGGGGCCAAGCGCCCTTCACCACGATACTTTCCACACCGTACTTCGCGGGAGAAGTGATACAACAACTTCCTCCGCGGAAGCGCACCCATAACTTCGGGTGAAGGCCAGTCAGGCGAGCCAGCACCACGGTGAGGGTAGCGGGAAACCGACTTAACCTTCTCAATTGGGGATCGTCAGCGGGCGCCGATGCCAACCGTACTAACTTAGTCGCGATGCCCTCCAGGCCTAGTTGATCGGCGTTGCGAATGATACTGCCATAAGCGATGTCCAGATCGCCTTCGACAAGCTCGGCCGCGACCGCCATGTCAACGCGCTCAAACTGCGCCCAACGGTATCCGCGGAGTCCGTGGTAAACAACTCGATTGAGTTTAGGGTGGTCCCGCAGAGCCCGCGCAATCGAATCAATCACAAATGCCGTATAGCTGGGTTTCAAAAGTCCTGCGGCTTCGCGACGAGATCGTTCTAGCTCCACCTCCGTGAAGTCAACCAACTGAGAGAACGCCACGACATCGTGCCCGCGCCATTCCTTCACCAGCCCCGTCTGGGCGCTTAGATAACGATTTCGCGCCAGGAATCTATAGGAATCGCTCATGGACCATATCCTACCTTTATCTTGGGTCGACTCCAGCTTCTTTCCGATCCGCTGGGATCCAGCCGGTAATGTTTGCACAAGTCGAACGCATAGGCAAGAACCCTGGACCGGTTCACTCGCCAAAAATTGGGGAAGTGGAGCCCGAATTGCAAGTTATTACGCGTGGTAAGTTATGGGAGCAACGCAACGCCAGTTTTGCCTCGATATGATGAAGGTCAGTTGGGTGGGAACAGATGGAGTCGAAAAAGCCGATTGCGCAATCATTCTTGAAATTGAACCCTCCGGCGGGCTTGTCCAAACAACCGTTGCGATCCCTTGCAGTTCAGAAATCACGCTAAAGACCGGCTTGGGCGTGGTCCAAGGACATGTGACCAGCTGCGAAGAAGACGCTTATGGCTATATAGTCAACTTCGCAGTAAACGATCAAGGTGGGAACTGGTTTCCAGAATACGTCCCACCTTTTTTGCACTCAGCCGGCAGCCGCTAACGCCCACGCCGTGTTGTCAATCACTGGTATGTGCTGAAGGGACTGCCGGATTTCCTCCACCCATAACATATAGCGGGGGTTCGGAGTCCACGACTGGAAGCGGAGAATTTCCATCTCGCATTCGTACTGCGGATCGTAATAGGCGGGGATGGGGGTGCCATCATACTTTAGCGATTCTCCACCCATCCGCCTCAGGATCGAGGAGGAACAATGGCGCCTCGTCGCGGTGCTCATTCCCACCGCGCCTCCCATAAGCTGGCCTAGGCTGTATGCTGCCAAAGCTAGCCTCAGCGCTTCCGAAGTGCCTCTGATATGTTCCGCTAGCGCCCAGCCTCCGACCTCTACGAAGGACAAGTTCAGATTCCGAGCCATCGTTATTTCCGAATGTACCGCCTGTTTAAGGGCGGGTCCCCATTGAGGACATGCAGCAATTGCACTACTGAACACCGAAAGTCGCAAGAAAGCACTTCTCGTGTCGTGTACCTGATAGCGGATGCAGCCGGCAATCTTTCCGTTCTCATCGTGAACCAACAGGTGCCAACTGTCATCGTCAGCCTCCACGATGTGGCGCCCCTCTATCAAGTCATTGTGCTTGATTGCTCTGTCCTGAAGGTATACTTGGCCACGAAATCGTTGCATCTCAGCGAACAAAGCGCGATGTCCGTCAGAATCTCGACGTACATCATTGAAGATGTTTGGAATAAATGTGTTTGAGGGCGCGAGGAGCGCTAGCCGTCTGGAGGGGGACGTCACTCGCCGTTGAACGGCGTCCAGTTGCCTTCGAGCCGATAATTGCAAATTATAAACTCCCGATCTCCAAGAACTAGCGGAAGCGGTAAAAAGAGGACTAGTCTCGAGACCTTATCTGTATTGTCGGAAGCGAAAGCTTAGCACGCGACCTACCAAATGCTCAATCGTGCGGATTGCACAACTTGTGAAGGAAATAACTTCCACGCCGTGAAGGTGATCGGTCGTCTTTACTGGGAGGGCGGTAACTCTTTCTGAGAGATCTCGAGTCGCAGTTTCAGCGATTTCCCGCCTTTTCCCAGAGACTGAACCAGATACTAGCAAGCGACTGTGTTTTGGGGAACCGAGGTCATTGACGTCGTCTGTCGGGGGATTCCCAGGAGGCAGGTGACGGTAAATTGGCCGTTCCGAATTTTCAACCTTCGTGTCTCCCAACGGTATGAGTCCGAGAACTTGCAGGTCATCTGCAAGAGTTCCTCGGGCGTGTATGCCCGTAAATGCGATACCCAGCCGTCCCACGCCACAGTGAAGGGAATAATTGGCAACAGGTACGTGAATATCCACCATGCAGGTCGCTTTGGGCGCATTGTAGGCGTGAGCAGAAGAACGCCCAAGAATGTAGCAATGAAGCTGAAGCTCACTCCCTTCAATGTACGATTGGGAATCTCGAAAATCCCAATGGGTTCTCGCGCATCATAGGCGTCTTTCAGAATCTGCTCGGCTTCAAGGGGCCGAAAATGATGAAAGGAATTGAATAAGGTCCTAAGACCGGTGAGGTCGGGGGGTACGGCGGTGGCGTCGACAGAAGTCAGCCGCATATCTATCACGCTGCTCTTGCTCCGTACCTCCCTCATATTATTAGCATTGGGGAATTTGTCAGTGACGACTGCTCGAAAGCTGTAGCCGATAGCCTCGAACTCCTGCTGAATTCCAAGCAATGGACCGCCGGCACCTGAACACAGGTCCACGATTCGGATTGCGTGGGATTCGTCCAGCATTTCCGCTAGAACAATAGCGATCGCACTGGACGCGTCAATCCGATCCCAGAGGACGCGAAGCCATTCGGTCAAAGCATCCCGGAACGTCGCGGGAAACCGTGCCGCATCGTGAAACTCAAACCAATGAATTCGTTTCAGCCGCATTCAGTTCACAACCCTGATTCGCCGAACTCCAAACTGCGTTTTCGTACTTCAAAAGATCGGCTTTCCTTTAGATCGTCGTTATAGGCTGATTCTTGAACCCATATCCTGCCGTTTTCCCCGTTGCGTGGTCGGCACAGTCTTGAGTTTTTCCAAGGCTGTGTTCATAAGACCGGTTCTTGGCGCTAGCCTACCCGCCTAACTGCCTTCTTTTCAGCGGGAATTCGCTTCTCGCGGCTCGCTGGTTCATTTTTGCTGATGTTTTTTCCCTAGTTCAATTAAGTGCGTTACATAGCCCGAAGGACATGTTCTGCCGATAGTCAATTTGAACGCCCAGTCGATGCTATTAATGGGGGCAGAAGCACCGTTGAAACAAAGATGTGATGCACGACAATCGAGCAGACAGTACGTCTTGCTTGCTCCCAGTCAAAGCGCGGCATCGCAATTCGATCAAGCGGTGGTCGATCCATCGCGGCACCACCGGCTTTTGGCCCAGGCACAGAGCCTCAGAGGTCGAATTTACTTACAGGACGGAGCAGTTCAGCCCTCTGATCTCTTGGCCGACGATCGGCATATTCAGGCGGCCGATTTCCAGGCGTGGCACCTTCTGACCTTGGATGAAAACGAAACAGTCGTCGCTTGCATCCGCTACTTCGCACATGAGGCTGGCGTAAGATTCTCGGAACTGTCTGTTGCTGGTTCGGGCATAGCGCAATCGACGGAGCTTGGTACGCGGGTGCGGGAAGCAGTCGAAACTGAACTGGACTGCGCCAAGCGGCGTGGAGTCTGGTATGTGGAGCTTGGGGGTTGGGCAGTGTGCGAGTCCTTGCGCTGCACGACGGAAGCGATTCGGACATTGTTAATGGTATATGCACTCTCCCAGGTACGGGGAGGCGCGGTTGGTCTGTGCAGCGCAACGACCAGACATCATTCCTCGTCGATCTTGAGGCGCATGGGCGGAAGACCGCTGAGGGCAGGCGGGGTCGAAGTTTCGTCATACTACGATGCGCATTATAGCTGCGAAATGGAACTTTTAAGCTTCGATTCCGAGTCTCCAAACCAGCGCTATGCGAGCTGGATTAGTGACTGCCGGGAGGGTCTCCGTCAGGTTCCTGTGGTTTTGGGCGCTCCCGCGAATACCTGCGCTTCCGATTTGCTTCATCTCCACGCAGCCGTTGGCGCCAATTCGGAGCACTTCATGCAGGAAACAGAACTGTCCGAAGCCGAACGATTGACAACCAACCAAGGGACGTAGATCGATGACGATGTCGGTCAACCAGACTCGTCGAGGCGGTCTTGGAGGATGTTACACTGGGCAAAATTGCAGTCGATAACCCAAGACACCGCGACTCGGCTTGAGCAAGCGCTGGAACGATGGAGTGCGGTCATCGGCGCCGATCACACGATTGTGGACCGGAGTCTGCTGGCGGCAGCCGAAACCGCCACGTTTGCGACGTCGCAATCTGTACCCGCCATTCTTCGGCCTGCCAATACCAGCCAAATCCAGGAGTGCCTTCGTATCGCGAATCATTTCCGGATTCCGATCTATCCCATCAGCAGCGGCAAGAATTGGGGTTATGGATCTTCCGTTCCCGTGGCGACTTCGAGCGTATTGCTCGATCTTGGCCGGCTGAATCAAATTGTCGATTTCAACGAAGAACTAGCCTATGTTACCGTCGAACCGGGGGTCACTCAGGGACAACTTTACGAGTTTCTTCAGGCTCGCAAATCGAGTCTTTGGCTCGACGCTACGGGCGCGGGTCCGGACTGCAGCCTCATTGGAAACGTAATGGAACGCGGCTTTGGACACACACCCTACGGAGACCATTTTGCCCAGGTGTGCGGCTTCGAGGTGGTTCTTCCAACCGGCGACATGGCTCGGACAGGATTCGCCCGCTTTCCGAATTCTAAAGCCGCCCCAGTCTATAAGTGGGGCGTGGGGCCGACGTTGGACGGTCTTTTTTCTCAGTCGAACCTGGGGATCGTGACGCGCATGACCATTTGGCTCATGCCCGCGCCTCCCTACTTTCAGGCCTTCTTCTTTCAGTGCGGCGAGGACAGCCAGCTTGCACCTTTGATTGAAGCTTTGCGACCGCTGCGTATTAGTGGCGCGCTACGTAGCACCATTCACATCGCCAACGACTATAAGGTTCTAGCGGGCCTTCAGCAGTATCCCTGGCAAGAGACCGGTGGCAGCGTTCCTCTACAGGCCGATGTAATGCTGGGGCTCCGGCGTCGTCTTAAGTTCGGGGCATGGAGCGCATCGGGCGGTCTGTACGGCACTCGCCGACAGGTTGCCGAAGCACGCCGTATTATGCGCCAGGCGCTGAAAGGCAGAGTAGAGCGGCTGCAATTTCTCGATGACCGGATGCTGGGGCTTGCGTCGCGGTTTGCCAAACCCTATCAACTTGCGACGGGGTGGGATCTGCGCCGGACCCTCGAGCTGGTACGGCCTGTTTACGGCTTGCTCAAAGGAATTCCAACCGGACATCCCATGGCGAGTTGCTATTGGCGCAAAAAAACTCCGCCTCCTCCCCAAATGAATCCGGATCGCGATCGCTGCGGATTGCTGTGGTGCGCGCCAGTAGCGCCCATGACGGGAGAACACGTAGCCAGGATGGTTCACCTCGCCAGCGAGCTGTTATTAGGGTATGGGTTTGAACCGGGCATCTCGCTAACCCTGATAACGGAGCGTTCGGTCTGCTGCGTTATCTCAATTTCTTATGATCGGGACGAGCCCGGGCAAGATGAACAAGCGATGGCCTGCTACAAGCACCTGCTGGGAGTTTTAACCGAGCACGGGTATTACTCGTATCGCCTCGGAATTCAGGCGATGAGCGAATTGAGCGGCGACGACGGCGCTGGCGGTTTACTCGGAACGATTAAAAACGCGTTGGATCCAAACGGAGTGTTAGCGCCGGGACGCTATCAGGCGACATAGACGTAAAGGAACCAGGAAATGCAGTCGGCTGTCAATCACCACCGCGATGCGCTCCATTTGGTAAAGGATCTTCACCAGCCGCGCCCGGCGATCTACTGGAGCGATCTCGCAGTCACGGCAGCCGTGGGATGGATCGCCTTTGGAGTGGCGTTAATGGCCCGGCCTTTCTCGCTCCGTATGGACGTGGCGATTGTAGTCGCGGCACTCGCGCTTTACCGGGGATTGTGTTTTGTCCACGAAATAAGCCATCTGCGGAGGCTCTGTCTTCCGGGTTTTGAAACGGTTTGGAATTTCGCGTTCGGAATCCCGCTGCTGCTGCCGTCATTCGTTTACGTGGGCGTTCACCCTAATCATCATAATTTGGCCACCTACGGCACGGAACAGGATCCTGAATATCTGCCTTTCGGAAGCAACCACCGGATGACTGTCGTGTTCCTGATGCACAGTGTCCTGCTCCCCTTGGCGTTCCTGGTTCGTTTCCTCGTGCTCGCTCCCGTTGGCCTGTGCTGGCCCCGTTTCCATGCGTGGCTGGTCGCGCGCGCGTCTTCGCTCTCGATGAATCCGGGTTATCGAAGAGAAAACTCAACGGAGCTGACCGCCAAGATCAAGCATGGAGAGATCGCGATTCTACTAGTTTGGATCGCGGCGTTCGGGACTGCCTGGCGCTATCATCTCGCCTGGAAGGCGATCGCTGTCTGGTATGCGGTCAACGCTTTCGTAAGTGTATGCAATTCGCTGCGGACGCTGGGAGCGCACCGCTATGAAAGCACCGGGGAGCCTATCGATCGCACGGCCCAGTTAGTGGACTCCATCGACACGCCTGGTGCAGCCTGGACCGAGCTATGGGCCCCCGTGGGATTGCGCTACCACGCCTTACATCACTATTTTCCGGGCATTCCATATCACAATCTTGGGATGGCTTACCGGCGCCTGATCACGAGCCTACCGGAAGCCGCAGGCTACCGGGAAATCACGAGTCCGGGCCTGCCATGGTCGCTGCGGCGTTTGTACGCTACCGGGAAAAACGCGTTTCGCAGAAGAAGGAACGCCGGGGTTTATCCAGAGGGGCCCTTACCTTCTCACCACAATTGAAGCACCTCGCTGGAAAGACTTGGCTTGAAACACTACGGCATCATTTGCCCGCCCGTGCGCGGTCACCTCAATCCGTTTCTGGCACTGGCGCGTGAACTGCAACGTCGCGGCCATCGCGTAACGGTTTTTCAAATGCCAGACCTGGCCTCGAGTGTGCACGCGGAACAAGTCGATTTTGTCCCGATTGGTGCGGACGACCACCCTGCCGGGTCTCTTCCCCAGTCGTTAGCCGAACTGGGTCGGTTGTCGGGCTTGGCCGCGCTGCGTTTCACCGTGCGGGCCGTCGCCAAGACTACGGAAATGATTTGCCGCGATGCTCCTCAGGCAGTTCAGGATGCCCGGGTGGATATGCTCCTGGTCGACCAAACCGAACCTGCCGGCGGCAGCGTGGCTGAGCACCTCGGTATTCCGTTCGTAACGCTTTGCAACGCCCTGGCTTTGAACCGGGAGCCGGATGTGCCGCCGCCGTTTTCGCCCTGGAGCTACCGGGAGTCCGTCTGGGCGAGGATGCGGAACAGGCTTGGGTATGCGGTATCGGACCGGATTCTTGCCCCCGTGCGGGCTGTTTTGGCCGACTACCGGCGGCGTTGGAAACTACCGGAGCACAAGAGCCCTGAAGACTCCTATTCGCGGCTGGCCCAGATCAGTCAACAGCCGCGCGAGTTCGATTTTCCACGCAAACTCCTACCATCGTGCTTCCATTATGTGGGCCCATTGCGCAGTCCTGAGCGGCATAAAGTAGAGTTTCCCTGGGAGCGGCTGGACGGGCGGCCTCTCATTTATGCGTCGCTCGGAACTTTGCAAAACCAAAAAACGAATCTATATCAATGCTTTGTGGAGGCATGCGAGGGTCTCGACGTTCAAATCGTCATTGCCGGCCGCAGCCCGGAATCGTTGGGGCCGCTGCCAGAAAACGTGATTGCGGTCTCCTATGCACCACAGTTAGAGTTGCTGGAGAAAGCTAGCCTGACGATGACCCACGGAGGTCTCAATACAGTATTGGATTCACTCAGTTACGGGGTACCAATGATTCTGGTCCCGCTAACTTACGAGCAGCCCGCCATTGCCGCGCGTGTGGCGCGCATCGGAGCCGGCGAAATCTTGCCACTTTCCCAGGTATCCCCCGCCCGTCTACGTACTGAGATCGGGAAGATAACAGGCATCGAGGCATATAGGGTGAATGCCCGAGGCATGGCCGCGTCAATACGGAGGGCTGGTGGGGTGGTACGCGCCGTGGATATCATTGAAAACGCCTGAGAGCCATCGGACGCCTTCGGACTAGGCAAGTACTGGTAATCCATAGTACTGCGGAAGCTGATTTACCCTCTGTTCTACTAGACACGCCTTAGAGGGAATGGCATACTGAAATCCGGGATCGAATCCCGGATAAACAAGAGACGGAGGAAAAGAAAGATATGAACAAATTCACAAGTTCACTGCCGATAGCAATGGCGGTCATCACCCTCAGTGCCGTAAGTGCATTTGCCACCACTATTCCGATAGAAGGCACTGGCGTGTTGGTTAAAAGTAACGGTACAGCGCAATTGTCAGTGTCCAGCAACACTCCCTGCATTGCTTTTTCGGGACTTGCCCCGGCATGCTCGGGCACTGCAACGCCGTTCACCGTGACGTCCGGCAGCGATGCCATTTTTAAGGCTGGCGGCACGGACACGATTGCGGACATCAAGAGCACTCCTATAACGGCTTTCGAGTCAGTCCAGCTGACCAACGGCCAGACAGCGATTTTCGACTTGGAAAGCATCATGACTCCGTCGGGATTCTCTGCCTGCACCACCACAACTAGTTCGGGCTCTTGCAGCACGGGCACATTTGTCCTTACGCAGATCAGTTCAAACCAGGTCCAGATTGGCTTGGCCTTAAGCGAGCTCGGCTACGTTGGCTCAAGCACGACCGGCAGCACGGCATATGTCGGGAACTTCTCGACCACCCTCAGCGGCACTATCGCGGGCTGCACCCCGTCGGGCGCCCAAACCTGCACCGATACCATCGGTAACATTTTGATGTGGGAATCAGGTGCGGGGAATACTATCAGTTCAACTTGGTCCGCAACTGAGTCGCCGGTCTCGGGTGTCCCGGAGCCGATGACCTTCTCCCTGATGGGTATTGGTCTGTTGGGTCTTGGCCTCATCTCACGCCGCCGTACGAAGAAGAGCTAAATTTCCAATCCTCCTTCGCTGAAGTTTGTCAAAGGGCGTAGCGAAAGCTGCGCCCTTGTTTCGATCCATCGTCTGTTTCTATCCATCGCCTTTCCGCCCGGAGCTTTGGCTGCGTGCAAGCCACCTCCCGGGATAATTCATTCCGCTAAGGACACGCATGCAGATCTCAAGGCCTGCATGCTCGCAGTTGACAGCCTATAAGCTCCAGACACCACGGGTTCAACAAGTCTGACTTTTCTTACCCGTGCTCAGTGAACTATACACGTAAAGCTATCGAAAGATACGGGTGGCGTTATTCAAGACGAGTTTATACTCACGGCAGTGCGGGTCTTCCTCCGAACGAGCCCGCTATAGGAGCAAGGTTTTCGGACCGCTCCTATCCTATCGAGCGAAGTCGATTTGCGAATTGCGGCTTCGTCAGAGGCTTCGCCAGTTTCGTATCCCTGGCGGTTTGCGGATGCTTTCGGGCGTCCGCATTTTTTTACCACTCCGAAAAAACTAGCCGTACACCGTCAACCAGATAGTTATTGGTGCGCGTGAGTCGTCTGGTGGCACTAGTCCGGCGTAACTTCTCCACATGACCCTAAGATTGACCGATAGGTCGTCATCGGTGCGTGAGGTGCCAGAGGGCTGCCCCGTTCTTGTCGCCGCGCCAAAAGGCGTGTTGACCGGCGACCTCGGCCTTCTGATCGAGCGACTCGGGAGTAATGGCCGGCTGTTCCAACCGCACTTTTAAGAAAGTTGACCAAACCGGCGTCGATTGCGTTTCAAGAGGCAATAACGACGTGCGTCAGGCTTTCGAGACCGCAGCGCCTTGTTGGCGGCAGATTTTGAGGGTTGGTCGTCCCGAGATTGGCGCTTTCGAAGCAACGGGGAGGCTTGCCGAGTC